>Ga0181412_1000633_pt1 | contig 14751 bp, 16 predicted proteins | sample 35SPOviralmetaG_FD_130113 | JGI IMG/M metagenome (GOLD analysis project Ga0181412, IMG submission 130113) | Marine viral communities from the oligotrophic San Pedro Time Series (SPOT) site, San Pedro Channel, CA, USA - 35 SPOT_SRF_2012-08-15 | ecosystem: Environmental > Aquatic > Marine > Strait... | reverse complement strand
TTGTATGGATTATTTGACAAATTTAAATATATTAATTAATATAAATGGCTGGGTTTTGTACAAAAACATTTATAAAGCACGATGATTATATGACTCCTAAATATGCTTGGGAGAATATAAAACAATACATACCAAAAGATAAAGTAATATGGGAAGCTTTCTTTGGTGATGGGACAAGCGGTAAACATTTAGAAGAATTAGGTTTGGATGTGATTCATAAAGAGGTTGATTTTTTCGAAGAGAATTTGGGAGATATTATTGTTTCTAATCCTCCATTTAGTTTAGCTAAACAAATAATGCCGAGATTAAAAGAATTAGATAAACCTTTTATATTGATAATGCCTTCATCTAAAATTAATACACAATATTTTAGAGAAAATTATAAAAATACAGATAGTCAACTTCAAATTATTATCCCAAGAAAAAGAATCCAATTTATTAAGAATGGTAATGAACTTCAAAACAAATGTAATTTCGACTGCTTCTATTATTGCTATAAAATGAACTTACCAAGGGATATTATTTGGTTAGAATAATTTTCGTTCAATACTTAAAAAATAAAATCTACATATTATATATAGACAATATGGATCTCACCGCAGACCAAATCGCAAGGATTTTAACCAATTATAAAAAGAAAAGAGAAAGAGAAAATAAATATTATCATGAGGTTACTAAAGATAAAGAAGAGTTTAAGATTAAAAATCGAGAAAGAGCAAAAGCTCATTATCAAAATGGTTATAAAGAAAAGAAGAAAGAAAATTATAATTCAAATAAAGAATTTCTAAAAACTAAATCTCTATTCAACTATTATAAGAGAAACGATAAGATTGATATATTCAAAGAAAAACACCCAGAAAAATATAATCTGCTATTCAATAATTAACTATGTTTTTTTAATCTAATTTTTTTAATATTTATATAATATAAATATAAATGGGAGAATATGTTGATACCAAACTTATAAACTGCAATCGTCTCGCTTCAATAGAGAGTAGGAGTGGTAATGACAGCAATCCAGCTGTGTTTACTAATCCTTTAGAACAAACTATAAGATTGGATGTTGGTGATAAAGTATCATTAGAAAGAGCATTTGTCAATGAACTTGGTGCTGGTAATCCACAAACAATAGAGTTTAAGGGAGAAGCAAAGGGTTCTAATCCAGTCAGCACATATTCTAAAATAACACCGAAAAATTATTATAGAAAAATGAGTAATGCATATGACCCTCGATATAGGTTAGGTTATTATAGAACTATAACAACCCAAGAAATTAGTGATGAAGAAGTAGAATTAAGAGATAATCTTGCCCCTTTAGTTATTGGTTATTATATCACTTCAAATGAATATCCTAATTATATACAACAACCAAGACGATTTATTTCTAATTATACTACGAGAGGTTCTACTGGGAGAGATGACCCAGACCAATATACAAATCAAGATGGTTTTAGCGAAGGTTCAGTAAGATACGCAGTTAATGAAGAATGTGTATTATTTGCTGATTGGACTAGAAGAATTAGTAGTGATTCTGCTGGATATATGTATAAACAAAAAGTAGATAACACAAGATATACATTATATATAAAAGATAAAATATCTTATAGTATTCTTGACGATTTACCAGAAGGGACAGAAAGAATTGATGTTGAACAATTCCCAAAAAAATATCATAATGGGATTATTCAAGAAGCAACATATATAAGATACAGAGAACGGCTTGATATAGATGTTAATAAAGGTTTTAATACTCCAAGTGCTGTTGCTTCACAAATCACTCAACAGTTAACAGAAACTAAAAATGAAGATATCTTTACTAATTATGATCAAGAAAATAATGTGAGAACTATTACTAAAACTATCGAAACTAATACATATAAACCTATTAATGCACAAAATGTTTATAATGTCAATAAGGTTAGTTTATCATCATATGCTTATATTAATATCCCTACATCAGCAGCAGCTATTAAAAGTGATAGTGCTGAAGCAGTAGACGCAGTAGATTATATTGCTACATTTGGATATATTGGAGTTAAAAGACCAGAAATATTTGACCAAGGACGACGAATGGCTTCATTACTATCTACTCAACAACCTACATTGAGAACTAATACTGGTGCTGATAGATTGCTTCCTAGTTCTGGTGAAGAAGGTTTTAAAACCGTTGGTGATAGACCAATACCAAACGCCCAAACCACAAATCAAGATACAAGTATTACTTTTAATGTTTTATATACTGAAGAAAATTTAAAAATTATATTAGACTTTTTCGATAGTCAAGTATTATATCCAGAACTATGGGATAAACTAAACGAAACAGAAATATATAGTTCTGCTAAATTAGGTACAAACACTCTTCCTACAATTAAAGATAGTAGATTTATGCATATGAATCTTTTGACTACTGATACGGGCGAAGCTGTTCATAACGAAACATTTGGTGAAGATATGTTTGTTGATAAATCAGCACCAAATAATACTTCCGCTCATATAACAAACCCAGTTTTTTTTAATTATGATGATAAATTGAGAGATATTTTTATACCTCCTACTGTTCACAATGGGACTATTGCTGATGGTTTAAGTATGGGTTTCGCATTACCTACAAGAACATTTAATTATAGTGATACTGGTGATCGATTAGATGATATATTCCTAATTACTGTTGTTACTAATGGGGTAGGTGGTGTAGCAAGGAGTTTCTTCACAGAAAATACTTCCCCAGTAGATCCCGATTTTAGAAGTATTGAAGAAGGTAGAAGAATAGGTTATGACCACCACGCTTCAGCATATAGCACAGCAATAATTACCCCTCATAGTGGTTATACTAATTGCGATATAGGTGTTAGTTCTACATTCCAGTCAGCAGATGGGACTAATATAGCCAATACTTATGCTTTTCCTTCAACTAATAATTTTATAAGAGCAACTACCGATTTAAGTAAAGTAACTGATTTAAGTCCATATCAAACAATGACTTATATCGGTGCGAATAATCCAGAGATTAAATATAATACAGAAACAAATCGTTTTGAATTAGCAAGATTTCATACTTCTAATAATATAGGTAATAAAAGAAATGCTAATAATGGAGCAGCATTCGTAAATAGTAAAACAAGAACACCACCACAATCAACAGCAGAAAGAAATATCTCTGCCCCAAACATAAATGCTGAGGCATCAAGTACGGTATATAAGATAAACCCTAGACCATGTGAGTTTGGTTATAGTCCAACATTCAAACCTTATGCTAGAGAAAATCAAGCATATAGAACAAATGTTTATCCAGAAACACCAAAAAATACTTTTGAGAAGTTTACTAGCGAAGGGCCGAATACTCAAAAATATAATGGTTATAATCAATCAATCGAAGCTTATACTGTATTTGATTCTCACGGTGGTATTTATATAGATAATTGGGGATTTGACAGTGATAATTGGACTGATAGTTTGTGGGACATTTTAGGTTTTGATTATAATTCTGTTAATGCTACACCAAGTAGTAAAAATGTATTAACCAAAAGAGTTGATAATGAGAATAGTAATTTATTATATCGCCCAACAACCAATGCAGAAGTAGTAACAACAGATACGAAAAATTATATTACTAATGAATATGGTGCTGTTATGTATTATACCTCATTACCATATCCTAATTGTGTAGTATCTTATAGGGCAATTGGTGGTGCTTCCGCTGGTAACAATTTTTTATGGGCTACCATAGGAGACGCAACAGATACAGACAGAAGAAATCCAGTAAAACAAAGCCCTTTAGAATTATGGAGTGAAGTCGATGTCCTAACTACAAGCACAACTATCACAGCTACAAATATCCAGAAAGCAGTATTAAGACCATACTATACAATTAGAAGTGATATTTTAGAAGGTAGTAGTGCTATTGGTGGTAATCCTACTGGTGCTAATCTTCCTATCATTTCTATCGTTGATAAGTATTCGGGTGCGAGTGATTATTTCCTTGGTAATCCAAGTGATTTACAATTCACAATCACTAAACCAACTATGATAGCAGATATTACCACATCTATTCATGATAGTGATGGTAGATATGCTAATGTTAATTTAACAAGTGCTGTTATCTATAAAATAACTAAACTAAAGAAAACACCTACTGATATTATCGATGATATAATGCTTGAAGAAAAACAAAATAAAAAAACAAAAAAATAATTTAAAATATTTTATATTTATATAGTATAAATGATCGTATTAATCAGTGATTGGACTTTTGAAGAAAAAGACAAACTATGTTCACAGAAATGGGAGATTGATGGTGATGATGACTGGTATAGAGAAGACCTTTATTGTGGTGATTTATTACTTGATGATTGGACTTGTGATTCACTTATCGAAGCTGTTGAGAAAGATATTGATGAGAAATTAAGTGTTGAAGAAATTTTATCGAAATATGTTAAATCTTGAAGAATTATTTTCTATGCTAAATATATAAATGGATAAAATCGCATATGAAGAAATTGTCAGTGTTTTAGCAATGTTCGGTCGACCAGATTTAATTGCAGATTTTAAAGAACATGTTAAGATAGATGAAGATTATAAACCCCCAATTAGAAATAGAAAAGATAGCTTAAGTGCTAGTGAAGGTTCTGCAGTTAGTGAAGAAGAATATGAAGTAGATATAGATGAAGATGGGTTCAAGAGTTTAAAGTAATTTTCTAATTTATATTTTTATATTTTATCATAATAAATAACTATGGTAAAAATGGTAATTGAAGAAGGGACGGCAAAAAATAAAAAGTTAAAAGCTATCTTTTATGACGAGAAAGGTAAGAAGTTAAAAACCACACAATTCGGTGATAATAGGTATGAAGACTATACCCAGCATAAAGACAAGCAACGAAGAAGTAAATACTTAAGTCGTCATAAAAAGGATTTAGACCGTGGCGATTATAAGTCGGCGGGTTATTTAAGCTATTATATATTATGGGGGGCATCTTCAAATCGCAATACTAATATTAACAAATATAAAAAAATGTTTAAATTAACTTAATAGCAATTAGCGAAAGGATTATTATATTCTGGTTGTGCTGGAGCAACTGCTCTCCTTATTTGGTTTCTTAATGCTTCTTGTTCTTTATTCTTTTCTTGTTCGATTTTCTTTTGTTCTTTTCTTGATTTACGGATCTTCTCATAATTCATAATAGCATTGAGTTGTGCTTCTTCTAAATCTTTTTTAGAAAACATTTGTTCTTTTATTGTTTCTTTAAGTGGTTGAGGTTTTATATCTTCTTCAACTTCTTCTTTTAATTGTTTAACTCTTTTAACTTTTTGTTTCTTTAATAATTCTTTTTCTTCTTTTTCTAAAGCTTTCGCATCTTTCTTTTCTTGTGCTTTTGCTTTTCGAACAGCCATTGCCTTCTCACGAGCTGCTTTTAATTTTTCTTTATGAGCTTCAGTCATTGGTGGTCTTTGTTTTCGTGGTTTACCTTTCTTGGTTAATTTAACATCTTTAACATATGTATCATTAGGCATATTGAATATCTCATTGACATCCATACCATCTCTTTTAGATTTTGCTTTTGGTACAATGGTCTTAATTTCTTCTTGAATTTCTTCTTTAGATTCTTCTATTTCTTCTTGAGATATATCTTTATCTTGATCAAAATCTTCGATTTCTGCAGTAATATTATCCTCATTATCATCTTCTTCATCACTGGGGATAAAATCCATTTTAACTTCTGGTATAAAACTCATATCTTTTAGTTATAATATAGATAATATTTTTCTATAAAATATTATAAATTATTAATTTTTATTAATATATTACTTCTAATTATTCTTTACTATATTTTTCTATAAAAGAAGTATTAATCAAAAGTGTCTGGGGTAAATGTTCGAAAAAAAAGTAGTTGGAGGGTGATGGTTGAGACAAATTATTTTAGACATTTACCCCAGACACTTTTTAAGATTTAAACAAGTTTCTCAATTTCTGGTTCTGGTTGAGGTTCTATTTGAGCACTTTCTGTTCGACTTAATATTTGTTCTTCTTTCTCTAGTATTTTATCTTCTTTTTTTAATATCTTATCTTGTTTCTTATCCTTTATTTTGTCCTTTAATGTCTTCATTTCTTCTTCTGTTGGTGGTCTTCTCTCACAGCGAAAAATATAGCATAAATTAACTTTGCAGTGACATTTCGACATCCAAATAACTTGGAGCAATCCAGCAATAGCCCCAAGAACTAATACAACAGCACCAGCCAATTGGTCTACTGAATAATCTTGAAGTTGTCCCTCTTCTTCACTCATGATGATATTTATTATTTATTTTTATTTTATTTTTAAGATTTAAATCTTCAATAAATTATATATATGAATGATAATCCTTTTGTATCAAAACCGATAGATACAGTCAAGAATGACATTAGATCTATAAACCAAACTTTAAATACAATAAAAATCGATGTAGTATGTATCAAAAGCGACCTTAAACAAATTCTCCAATTGTTGAAGGATAAAGAGAAAGAACAAATACCTATTTCTAAAGGGTGGATATGGTAAGTTTTTTTATATTTTTTTTTTATATTACTTTAATATAAATGATAGATTTTAGATTAGGTAATAATATTGAATTGGCTGACCAATTAGAAGATAATAGTATAGATTTAGTTATATCATCGCCACCATATTTTAATACATCTCATAAATATCAAAGGGGTAACGGCTATCATTATACTAATGATTTTGATGAGCCACTTTATAATATAATCGATATTTGCGAAAAATTAAAACCAAAAATAAAAGATGATGGTGCTCTAGTTTTAAATCTTGGCTTTTCTTATGGAGAAACTGGTGTGATGCGACCATTCGATATAATACAAAGAATAAGAACTAAATTGGGATATTTTATTGTAGATAATATTATATGGATTAAAAAGAATCCTATACCATTAAGAAATAGATTAACTAATGCCTATGAGTATTTTTTTGTATTAGCAAAAACTCCAAAAATAGATTATAATTTAGAAGGACATACATTGAATATTATTAATGAGAGTGTTAAAGGTTATAAAGGTCATAGTGCTGTTATGCCCGAAGCAGTAGCAGAACATATTATTAAATATTTTAGTAAAGAAGGGAGCTTGGTATTAGATCCCTATTGTGGTTCGGGCACAAGTGGTATTGTGTCATCTAAATTAAAAAGAAACTTTATTGGATTTGAGATAAATAAAAATTATGTTAAATTAAGTAAAGAAAGATTATTAAAAAATAATATATAATATATATATAAATGGATAAAGCTCCGCCTAAAGTATTCAAGGTTAAAGACCCAGACCCCGATGATAGATTTACTGACATACACCCACACTTACCTCAACCGCCGTCATTACTTTTGATAGTCGGTTCAGTTAAACAAGGTAAGTCTAATCTACTCGTTAACCTATTATGCAATCCCGATATGTATAAAGATAAGTTCGATATTGTCAAGATTATAAGTAATACATTAAATGCTGACCCTAAAGGTAAATTAATGAATAAATATTTTGAATGTGAAGACCATTATACTGACGAAATGATAACTGATATAATTGAATCACAAAAGAAATATGAAGACTTTGAGAGACCAACAATAGCATTAGTATTAGATGATATTTTAACAAAAGATTTTAAGAAGTCAAATGCTGTATCATTTTTAAGCACAAGATTTCGTCATTATGGTATTGGTTTATTAGCATTCACTACTCAATCATTTCGTGCCGTTAGTGGTTTAATTCGAAATAATGCTACTGATGTTATTATCATGAAGCAACAAAATACAAAAGAATTAGAAAAACTAACAGAAGAATATGGGGATATGTTTCCCAATATATTTATGGAGTTATATAAGAAAGCAATTGAAGACCAACCATATTCATTTTTATATTTAGATCTTCAAACTAATCCAGCAACAGCATATATTAGATTCGAAACCAAAATAGGTGAAGGAGATAAAAAATTATTTTAAAAAAATAAAAATAATTAAATTATATATTATATATATAAAATGGATTTATATGGAGGTGAAGCATCTATCGCACAAGTTAATTCACAAACTGCAGAAACTAGAGCATTAAATCAAGCTACCACAGATTTTAATAATTCTCTCGCAGAACAATTAGACCAAGCAAATTTAGAACAAGATGAAGATAGAAAGTCAACACTTCAAAAGAATATTTTGAGTGGTGGTACTAGTGGTGGTAAATTAGCGGCCATTGGTAAAAATCAAAAAGCAAGAAAGTTGGCTGCGAAAACTGCTGGTAACTTTACTGAATTACCAATAACAAGAGAAGAAACATTGGCGAGAGAAGTAGGAGAAGAAAGAGCTCCATTAACAAATCCACCAGCAGCGGGAGAAGCAGTAGCACAAAGACCAGTAGGCACAACCGAAACATATACCGCAGAAGGTAGATTAGCAGAACAAGAAGCAGCAAAAACAAGTGAAGTTGCTGGGAGTGTTGGGGTAAAAAGTTCTGCCGAGGTTGCTACTGAATCATTAGCCAAAGTTGCTGGTCGAGCAGCTACAGTAGGTAAAGTAGGCGTTGCTGGTTTAGGTGGAGCATTAGACATAGGAGCTGATGTTAGTCGTGTATTAGAGGGTAAAAGTGGTATGGAGGCATTGGGTAGTAATAGTGCTTCACGCATTGGTAATATATTAAATATTGCTGGTTCAGCATTAGAAGTTGGTGGAGTTGCTTCTGGTGGTATTACCCCTTGGTCATTAGTCGCAGAAGGCACTGGTGCTTTATTGGGTTTAGCTGGTGCTATCACAGAAGGTGTAGGAGAAGAAGAAGCAGCAGCAGATAAGAAAGGAGAAGCAGACGCAGATATCTCTTCTCAATCTCGTGGACAAAGTGTAGCTTCACAAATTACTCAAGCAGTTGGACGAACTGAATAATTTTTTTATTTTTTTTAATTTATTTATTAAGATTTATTTTATATATATATATTATAAAATGAGTTCTTATTGGAGAAATGACGACAAGATTAAAGTCTCTCAAACACAAGTTTCTGTACCTTCGACAAATGGATTATCATATTCGGGGACGGCTGGACAGTCTGGTCGTCGTGTAGATTTCGAAATACCATCCACAGTTAAGTTTATGGATGGTAAAAATTCATATCTTCAGTTCGATGTTAAAGTGGGTCTACCCGCTGGTAGAACCCCAACTCGTCTTCATTTAGATCCTTCTATTGGTGGTCAGTCGGTAGTTAAAAATATTCGTATTTATTCGGGTAATCGTGCTGTTCTTCTTGAAGAAATTAGTGATTATAATGCTAAAGTTCAAATGCAGTATTCATACAATCAAGATGATAGTTTAAGAAAGATGAGAGCATTAAAAGAAGGTTCGCTTGTTCCTACTGTTGAGAACCGTGGGACGCTTGGGACATCAGTATCTAACAATATTGATTTATCTTCTAACCCATATTATAAACCAGTAGGCACTGTCCCAGCTGGTAGAGATTGGGGGACGGCAGATGATTTCTTAACTGCTAAATTATCACTCCCAATACATTGTGGATTATTCGCAGATGGTGGTTCTAAGATTTTCCCAGTTCTTATGACTGATGGATTATTTATTGAAGTTGACCTTGAAGACCCAGCAAGATATTTAAAGCAGTTGGATTCAGTAAATCGTAATCGCAGATTGAAGCAGAACCCAGTATTCCATGGTATAGATGTTGGTGGTGCTAATTTAGGGGTTGATAACGCTACTAATAGAACCGAAATATTTTTATCGAAATCCAACAATATGATTAGTGTTGATAATTGTCCTTTTGTTAAGGGTGAGAAGATTGGTATTTGTAGCAAAACAAATCCTCTTCAAGAATGTTCCTTAACGGTAGGAGGAGCAGTAGCAGTTCAAACTCATCCAACAATTGAGAATATTGAAGTTGAGGGTGGATATGTTAAATTAACTGTATCAGCATTTCGAAATAGTGATGTGGGGACTGGTGTTGATGCTACAACTGATAATTTTATTCTATTTAGTGCTGCTCTAGATGATAAGCGTGTTCAAGTTGATGATCTAGCAACTCAACTTATAGCACCTTCTACTACTTATCCAGCAACCACATTAATTTCTAATGTTCAAGTTGTTGTTCAGCAAGTTGGTTTAGACCCACAGTATGAGGCTGGTATGATGAAGAGAATGCGAGATGGAGGTTCGATAGAAATAGATATCCCAAGTGTTACCAATTATAAACATTCATTACTAGCAAGTAATAGAAATGCTACTATTAGTGTCCCAGTATCTAATACTCGTGCTAAATCAATGATTATTATGCCGACAGATGCTTCTACACTTACCGTGCCCGATTTAATTGCGGGGACACAAAACACTTATGAAGAAGAGGCGACTACTATGGATGGACAGCTTCATTCTATCCGTAGCGGTCAGTGTGGTATTATAGATCAGTTGACTTCTTACCAAATGGTTGTAGATGATAAATTAGTCCCAAGCAGACCTATAGTTGTATCTAAAATTAATAAGGGGACTTCAATAGCAGCACAGCCTCTAATTGAACTAGAAAAAGCACTCAATCAAGCGGGAGTAGTCCCAAGGTCATTTGTCGATTATAATAGAAATTTCTTGATTGGACGAGCATATGCATTAAATGATGGTGTAGCAAATCTCAACAATAAATCTAATCAGCTCCAGTTATTCTATGGAGAAACGAGTGCTGCTGGTGTTGACCAACCTCCACTCAAGGATAAGCTATTGTTCTGTTATGTATTCCATATTCGTAGATTATCTATTAAGGGTGATTCGGTTAGTGTTTCTCTCTAAAGAATAATTAATATTCTCTATGTATCTTTTTTAATTTTTTATTTTAAAATTATTTTATATATGTATAATATAAAATGAGTCGTAAATATCTTAATGTTCAACCGAACAATGTTCCCGCTTCTGGTAAAGTATCATTTGCTCGTGGTAATCCAATCCTTACGGTAACACTGGGTCGCCAAGATGCTATGTTAGATTTATCGTCTCTTCGTCTTTCTGGTGATTTTAATGTATGGCGTGATGCTGCTGGTACTCTTCACCCCACAGATGCTGCTGCTACTGAATTGCGTGGTTCTCATAAACTTGGTGTTTATGCTGCTATTGACCAGTTAGTTTTTAGACACGCAGAAACTAAACAAGTCATTGAACACATTAGACATTATGGACGATTTATGTCTTCCTATATGCCTACTATGGCTGGTACACAAGATACTGCTGGTCATCTTTCGAAGACAGCATTGATTATGCCTAACTATCAAGCATATCGTGATAGTGTTATTCGTAATACTCGCAATTCGGTTTTCTGCATCCCGCTACCAAGTGGGCTTACTCTTGGAGTTTCTAAACTACCTCTTGATAAAGTCCCCCTAGAAATAGAAATTCACCTTGCTCCCGATAGTCAGTTCTTTTATTCGAGTGATGCTACAACCGCTAATATCTCTAATGCATTCTATGAGATGAGTAATCTTGAAGTTACTTGTGAAGTAGAAACTGGTGTTGATTCTCCCGATACTGGTGTTTTGGAGTTTAATAGTATTACTTCATATTTCTCAACTCTAGAAGCTAGTAATAGTATTATTAATTTCAATCTTGGTTTGTCAAAAGTTCTTGCTTCATTCGTCAATTTCGTCCCAGCAAATTTCATTAATAATCTTTCTCAAGATGGTTTCCTTACCTATATGCCGACATTAAAACCTAATGCTGCTGGGACTGGAGATGGTGGAGTTGCTAATCTAGAAACCATTTCTTTCCTAAAGAATGGTGAACGCTTCCCAAGTGCTTTCGAAGTTGAGAGTGTTTATGACGCTACTACTAATGCTACTACTGTTGTAGATCCCCAAGTTATTAAGGGTTTCCTCAATTCTATTATTCCCGAACAGCAACACACGAGAACTTCTGCGTCTCCACTAACTACTAACCGTAATTTCACTGGTAATCAAAATGCTACTACTGGCTACCGTCATATGCCCGATACTGGTGCTGTATATGGTGTTGGTGTTCTCTATGATATGTTGGATAGTGAAGGTGTTGATTTCTCAAGCTCTCAATTTTCTATTCAAATGAAGAATGGTCTCGTTGACGGTAATCCAGTTTCTGCATATCTATTTATTAAATCCAAGGTTGTTGTCGCATGGTCAGCACAGAAGGGTGTTCAAGTTGTGATGTAGATATTTTCTATGTATTAATTTTTTATATTTTATTTTTTTTAGTTTTTTATATATATTATTATATAAAAATGAGTCAAGACCGTATTCCCGACCTTATTAAAATTGGAGCTATTCCCAGCGAATATGGACAGAAACTTCATACTGATGTTATTGACCCCGTAACATTCTCCCAGCGTCGAGTTAGATTTACTCTTCAGCGTGTCGCTGGATTCCTACATTCAAATTCTAAGGTTACTCTTGCGGTAACTCCACTTGCTACTGTTGCTAAGGGTTTCTATCCTCTTAATGTTGGTATTTCGCAGTTGATTCAAACGGCACAGCTTTCGATTGGTAATCAAGTTGTTTGCTCTGTTGATGATTATAATCAGTATCACGCATATCAATCCCTATTTATTTCGAATGAAGACAATAAAGAACGAGAGCAATATTTATCCCAGAGGTGTATTTCTCATATGCCCGTATATGATGACCGAACTGCTGATGTCACAGATAAGCCCCCTAATTCTGCTAAAAAGATTGGTCTTGATGTTGGACGCAATCCAGTTGTTGCTGCTGCTGGTGGTGCTGGGACATTTGAATTGCTACCATTTATGCACAATGATGGTACATCAGCAGAGACTATTAGCGAAGCACCAGTTTATTCTGTTTACTTAAGTGATTTGTTCCCCTTCCTTAAGTTCAACCAGCTTCCTATGTTTATGTTAGATCAAGAGGTTCACATTGATTTAACTTTTGTTGATTCTACTTCTTCATTAAGTGGTGCTGTTAAATCACAGCGTTTGTGTGTGAATAATGCTGATGCTGACAATTTAGCATTCCAAGTAAATGAGAGTGAGACGAAACTTATTTATGATAGTATCACATATGATGGAGATATAATGGAGAAATATGCCCAGCAGAATCCTAAACTCACATTCCAATATGCTGATTATCGCCTCACTAAAAGAACTGGTGTTAAAGATGCTGGTGGTGGTGTAGATGATTTCGCTAATGTTACTCTACCTATTGGTGGTAATGGTCGTCTATGCTCGAAGGTTCTATTTGGTCTTCAGTCCAATGCTAATTTTGTAGCGAAATCTCTTCTTAATGGGACAGCAGCATTCGGTGATGTTGGATTGTCATACAATCTTTTATATAATGATAGATTTGAGTTTTCTGTTGATAGGGTTAATTCTGCACTTCAATTTGCTACAACTCAAGCAGCAGAGGGTCAAGTCCCTATGGTTACTCACGATGAGATTGTGAAGAGAAGCACGGCATCTAGTATCACAGACGAAACATTTGAGGGATTGATTCAAGGTTCTAGAGCTACTGGTATTGAAGAATTATTTAGGTGGAATTCTGTTCGACCAAATAAGGGTGAGAGAATTAATAATAAGGGTATGGATCTTCATTATAAAATCACTGGATTGGCTGACGGCACATACACTCTTCGTGTATATGTTGAATTGCTTAAGGTTGCTACAATAGAAAAGGGACAATTTAATTGTTATTTCGCATAAATTATTTTCTAAAGTATAATATAATATGAAGTGTTGTAGAAAGAAATGTGAGAGATGTGAGAAATATGGTGAGACATTTAGAGAATATAAGAAAGAGATTTTAAGACAAGAAACAAAAAATGATGAATTATATGAATTGATATATAAATTATTAGAAACTCAAAAACAAATAGTCGAATATTTAGATATTGAAGAAAAAGTGTCTGGGGTAAAAATCAAAAAAAAAAGCACTTGATACCTTTCTCCCAACACAAATTATTTTTAACATTTACCCCAGACACTTTTTAATTTCTCTTTTTTTTCGTTTTTATAATCTAAATAATAATCTATTATTATATTATAAATATGACAATACAAAGTAAAAATCCAGTAGAAGATATCGAAAAATCTAGACCTCAATTAAAATCAAATACTGTTAAACAATATGTTACTAACCTTAAGAAACTCCAAAAAATATATGATACTAATGGATATGATTTCTTAAAAAAACCCGAGGATGTTATGGATAAAATAAGTAATCTTCATTATCTATCACAACGCAATATATTGAATGCAGTTATTGTTTTATTGATGGCTCTTAATCACGATAAGGATTTAGAAGGATTACTAGAAGAATATGGTTCATTAAGAGATGAATTAAATGATAAATATAGTGATGAACAAAAGAGTGGAGTTATTAGTGATAAACAATCGAAGAACTTTGCGACTATTGAAGAAGTTTATGATATGATAAATAAAATGGCGGATGATTTAAAACCTTTAAAGAAGAAATCTAAAGACGATATTACTAAAAAAGAAATGCAGTTACTACAAGCTTATACGCTTTTTAATATATATGCGAGAATGCCTTTTAGAAATGATGTAGCTGGTATGATAGCAATTAATCAAGCACAATATAAAAAGTTAAGTGATAAAGAAAAGAAAGAAAATAATTATTTAGTTGTACCTTCGAAAGGTAAAATATATTTTGTATTAAATAAATACAAAACAAGTAAGAAATATGAAGAGTTAGATTTACCAATTGAGGACGCAAATTTGCGAAAGATATTAAGATATTATT
>Ga0181412_1000632_pt1 | contig 14758 bp, 5 predicted proteins | sample 35SPOviralmetaG_FD_130113 | JGI IMG/M metagenome (GOLD analysis project Ga0181412, IMG submission 130113) | Marine viral communities from the oligotrophic San Pedro Time Series (SPOT) site, San Pedro Channel, CA, USA - 35 SPOT_SRF_2012-08-15 | ecosystem: Environmental > Aquatic > Marine > Strait... | reverse complement strand
TACGCGGGTGAGTTTGGTATTTCTAAAAATCCAGAATCATTTGCTCAATATGCTTTTAGATCTTATTTTACAGATAAAAACAGAGGTGCTATAATTAGACTATCTAGAGACGGTATTACTGAAATATCTAGCAAAGGTATGAACGATTTTTTTGAAAACAACCTTAGGGCTTCAAAAAATATTATAGGTAGCTATGACTCTGAAAAAGGACTTTATAATGTTACTTTAGACAAACTAAGTAAAGAGTGGCAAAATACATTAAGCGAAAGCCAAGATTACCAATTAAACCCAGACTGTAATTCAAATACAGCAGAGCCAATTACGCAAACTACAATATCTTTTAAAGAAGAGGTTGATGGGTGGACGTCTAGAAAAAGCTTTGTTCAAGAAAGTGGTATTAGCTTGAATAATAGATACTTTACCTTTAAGTTTGGTAGAATTTGGGAACACGGGTTAAATATTTTAGCTAACAATTTTTATGGAATACAATACGATAGTTCATTCAATGTTGTTTTTAATGAAATGCCTCAATCAGTTAAGGGATTTAGTACGTTAAATTATACCGGAACTCAATCTAGACTGTTAGAGTATTTGTACGAATCAAGATGGTATTCTATAGCAGAAGTCAACGCGTCACAGTTAATACCAACAGCTGTTGAACAGAAACAACCAGGCTGGTACATAAACTATGTTAAAACCGACCTTGAAGGTGGTGAAATTAAAGAGTTTAAAAATAAAGAAGGCAAAAAGTTTAATTATATAAAAGCTTTAACAATATTCAATAATTGTGAAATAATTGGAGACGGTATTGGCCCTCCAGACATAGTTGAATGCGATGAACAAAACTACGTGTTAACAGTTACTATTGACGAAGATTGTAGTGGCAGTGGAAGTGTAACACCTGATACTAGATTTACAGGCTGGTATAAGTGGACTATGAAAGGAAAACTATCTTCAATAGTAAATGAGACCACAGCTCAAAACGCTAAGTGTGTTATAGATGATTTTTACGATTATGCTGGTAGCAATTATTCTCTTATAAGTCCAGTAAGTAACAGAAGCTTTAAATACGTTTTTAGCGACGGCATCAATGTTGATACTCAAATGTATGATTTCAATACTTTAGAGCCTTTAACTGAGTCAGGTACTTATTTATATATAAAAAGTGAAGCTGATGTTGTTATATCACCTAGTCACGCGTCTCTTGATCCAGATAACCCGACCACAGTACCTGAAACGTATTATATAGTTACATGGGGATCAGATGGAATTATTGATTCAGTTACACAATATAACACACTAAGCAGTTGTGCTATTGATAATCCTACTAGATTTTTAGATGGCACAAGTTCCTTTTATGGATTTGGTAGTTGTACAGGTTTCTATTTTATGAATAAACCATCACAAGAAATTGTGTGCGGGGTTATCGACTACATGGAATGTTGGACAAATGCCACATCCCCGCCTATAGGCCGTGGTAACCCTACTATTTGGTGGTATGGGCCAGGAATGCTAACCATAGGTACTCAATGTTATACGAAAGACTATCAAGGAGTATTTACAAAAAAGAATTATACTGTGCAAGGAAATCCTGGATTTGCTTCAAAAGAAGTATATCGCATAGATAGACCAGAGGTAGAATACGGTGGGTGGATGCCTTTTGGAGTGCAGCATTACTACCCTACTACTGACCTTGTTGATGAATGGGTTATAATTTCAATAAGTGATGAAGGTATTGTTACGAATATTGAGACGTATAACACTTTTTCAACGACTTGTCCATAATAAACAAAAAATAATATTATGCCATCAATAAATAATTATAGTTTTACTAATGTACAATATACTTTACCAGAGAACAGTATAGTGTATACCCAGTTGCCATATGCTGAACTTACTATCGTACCGGATTTAGGTTATACAGCAGTGGCGGCAGATTTTTCTTCAGACTTAAGCTCTTATGATCCTGCAGTTCAAAGTGTAACTTTTACTCAAAACGGATTAAATGTGTTGGTTACCGTAACTTTTGTTGCTGATTTTATAATGCCTTCTAATAACTATACAATACCTTTATGTGTTACAGGATCTGCTGATATTGCAGAAATAACTATAGGAGGAAGATTTTCTGCAAATACTACTGCAAATGTAACTGGAAATACTACAGAATTAAATACTCCTTATTCAAACTCAGGTGGTTTTGGAGAAACTGAATTGTTATTTAGTAGAAGTTACTCTGCTGATACCGGTTATTATTTAGATATTGGTGCAGGTATGCAGGTAACTCAAGGTAATCAAAGTAGTTATAATATAATTCAGAACCCAACCTATGACTCTGAAAATAGATTAACAGACATAACTTACAATGTTAATTATATATATCCAAACCAAAACGTAGCTGGTGATAGTATTAACATACGACGTATCAAAGCGCTTGAAATATTTGTTAATCCACAATACGTGTCAAATTATCAATTTAATCATTATTCTGTTTCTGGATCGGGAAGTACTTTAATATATTATGTGCACGGACAAGAAGGAGCTACGTTTAGCTTAAATGTTGTAGCCACCAACGGTAGCAACTTCACGCCTGCTAATAATGTAACTATTCCGGCTAATGGTGTATATGAAGTTGAAGTAGAGTTTCCTAGTATTTGGGCAGCGGGTTATCAATCAGAAACTTATATTTTAACTATATCTGGTGATTTAGAACCAAACTTCTCACAACCTACATCTACAACTGTTGTACAGAGTATTCAAATACCTAGACTTACATTTACAGCGTCTACGGCTGGTTCTATAACAGGGTTTACGCCTGTGATTAAAAAGTCTAGCGCTTTTAAAGATCTTCAAAATAATCCTGAAATTATAGAAATTAAATGGAATTTAACATCTCCAAATTTATTAATATCAGATCAAGTTGTTGGGGCCAACGTATTATCAAACACTGGATTTAATAATTTTGAAATAACTGCAAACGCATCTAATTCAACAACTTTAACTGTAGATGACACGTCTGACTTAATAGTAGGTAGCAAGTTTAGTCTAAGTGGCGCAGATAGAGGTTTATACAAATACGAAATAACCGCTATAAATTCTTCTACAGAAATAGCTGTTTCGCCGAATATAACTGCTACATCAGGTTTAAGCGTTAACGCTTACACCAACAATGGTAACAATATTGATCTTAATTCTATAAACTTAAATCTAAAAGAAGACGGCTCAATAGATTTTGTGGCGGAAATAGCAATAAACTATTACGCTAAAGACGATACTACGTTTACATTTCTTTTAGATTATCTTATAAGTGAAGTTCCTAGTATAACATGCGCTGCACAGGTTAATAACGGTTCTGCAGGCGTTACAGACCATATGGTTGATTTAGATCCAGCAGGTGGATTAATAGCGTTTTTAGTAAACGCACAAAACTTAGAAGATAAATTTGAAGTTATTCATGGTGCCCCAAACTCTAATTTCTTTGTTAAGAAAGCCACTAGCTCTATGATTGCTAGTAATAATTTTGGGCCTTTTGAAAATAACTTTGGAACAGAACCAAACAACCAGTTACCAACTTCATCAGAAGTTAACAATATAGATCAATTTATAGGAATTTCAAGCGGTACAATACCCACAAAACAAACAGAATTTAATGCAGATACTGGATTTACAGTGCCAAACATGACCGTTAGTTCTGTTGCATATCAGCAAATAGTTTGGTGGGAATATGCAGCCGCAGATTATATAGCAAATCCAAACGCTACCCTAAGGGTAACCGGGCCTTCTGGAACAGCTTGGAATATACTTAGATTATGCTGCCCAGATGCTAATTGTACTTAAAATAAATAATTATGCCAGATTTAACATTAACATTTAACAATCAATTGCCAGAAGGTATACAAACAGGCGATAAAGCTTGGTTTTTAGATATATCAACAGGCTTAGAAATAAGTCTTGGCCCAATAACATCTATAACACCAGGGCCACCTCAATGGATAATAATAATTGATATAGCGGCGGGTGCAGCGGTACCAACAACTGCTGATTTTATTTTTTATGTGAAAGATCCTATTGGTAAAGTAGGTCAATTAAAAGGATATTATGCCGAAGCTCAGTTTAGAAACAACACAACAGCCTACGCAGAATTGTTTTCTGTTGGCACAGAAGTGTTTGAAAGTAGTAAATAACATGTAATTATAATTATATGTCTAAAAATAAAATTAAATCAACTAAAAAAGGTGTTATTTATAAAAAAAACCCTTTACAAGAAATATTAAAAAACGTACCTGAAACTAGAGGTATACTTTGGGAAAAAATATTAGAACTTGAAAAACAAGTTTTAAACAACATTGACGGCGCTGTTCATCACAAAGCTGGTGAAAAACAGTCTGAAGAAATGAAAGAAACGTACCCTTTAATTCAACACATTGAAAACGGCATGTATACTAGGCAAATATTTATGCCAAAAGGTCATTTAGTTATAAGCATGGTTCACAAGCAAAACCATCCTTCTTTTTTATTAAAAGGTGAATTATCTTATTTAGCAGATAATGGTGATGTTATTAGAATAAAAGGACCTCATGTTATACAAACTAAGCAAGGCACTCAAAGAGTACTTTATATACACAAAGATTGCCACTGGGCTTGTGTTTATAAAACAGAGGCTAAAACAAACGAAGAAGCAGAAGCGGACGTTTACACTAATGACTATAAGGAATTACCAAAAGAAATAATAGAAAAAAATAAAAAATTATGGCAGGAATTGGCACAGCAGCCCTCGTTGGAGGAGCAATAAAAGGTGTAGCTGGTATAGCTGGCGGTATTATTGGAAGTAAAAAAAGAAAAAGAGAAGAAAGAGCCGCTAAGAGAGAGATGGCTAAAAGAAAATCTCAATACGAAATGCTTGATACTTCTAATTTATATGCTGGTATGGAAAACACTATGGAAGATCTCACTGTAAACCAACAACAAGCTCAGTTCGCTCAACAAATGCAACAACAGTCTTTAGCTAACACTATGACTGGATTACAAGGTGCAGCCGGAGGATCTGGTATTGCAGCGTTAGCTCAATCATTAGCTGGACAACAGATGCAAGCAGCACAACAGGCTTCAGTGTCTATTGGCCAACAAGAACAACAAAACCAAATGTTACAAGCGCAGTCAGCTCAAAGACTACAAGAACTAGAAGCTCAGGGAGCTACTCAAGCTAGAGGTTTAGAGTACGAAAAAACAGGAACTTTATTAGGTATGGCACAACAAAGACTAGGAGCTGCTAAACAAGCTAGAGCAGCCGCAAAAGCATCTATAATTGGCGGTGTTGGTGCTATTGGTGGTGCTGTGGCTGGCTCAGGTGGAGCTCTGTTTGGGGGTGGCGGTGGTAGCTAGCACTGGACCTTAATAAAATAATAATAAACTATGGCAGTAAACGAAGCATTAATAAGAGGCGCAGCAACAGCTGCAGGACCAGCAATGAACTTTTTCGACGTTTTTTCTAGAGGGTTTGATTCTACATATCAACCTTTAATAGAAGCAGCTAAAGAAAAAATAAAAAATAATAGAGCTGACAAAAAGGCTGAAGACTTAAGAATGATGGACTACCTAAATGGTATGGAAGACATAGAAATAGCTAGTCTTACACCTGAAGAAAAAATGTCAGTTGCAAAAGTAGGTTTAACATGGAAAAAAGAATACGCAAACATAGCTGGACAGCTATCTCAAGTATCAGCTTCTGACGACCCTGAGTTATACATGGAGCTTTCTAGTAAACTAAACAATATCAATAATAAATTTGTTAATTTAACAAATAATTTTAAAGTTTATAAAGCCGGTAAATTAGATTATGCCGATAGCATGAAAGCTGACGAGTATTCTTTAATAAATGGAGAAAAAATAAAAGAATCCAACGACTATTACTCTGGAGAAATAAAAATAAACCCCGAAACAGGAGACGCTACTTGGGGTGGTATTGAAAAACCACCTGTTTTAATAAAAAAAGAAGCCGCAATATCTGCGGGTAATAAAATAAAAGAAACTATAAAAAAAGTTAGAGACCTTAAAAGACCTCTAACGATATCAGAGAAAAAAGAGTATGCTAATGACTTAAGAGCAATAATAACACCAGAGGTGGCGGCTATGATAATTAAAGATGGCACTATACCTGGCGTTGATAGCGATTTGTTTTACGATATAGCTTTAATGGACCAAATGAACTCAGATACTGGTGGTGGATTAGGCTTTGGTGACTCTACGGATCCTGAAAATATACCCTACATTCAGCAAGAAGTTATAAAAAGGCTAGCACAAGGTATTTCAGATGTTGCTGAAGAGGGTTATTATATTGAGCAACAAAACCAAGAAGACAAAATACAAGACAGCGTAAGAAAAACGGCATTAACAGAAGAAACTAAGCTTCAATTAAGAAAAAAATACAGCAGGCGAAAAAGAAAAAAACCTGTAGTAGTTGATACCACTATAGAAGATAACGCTGTTAATCTTGTTCAAGGTCTTGTAGAAAATCCCGGTGATATTATAGATTTAGTTCTTGGTCCTGATCAAGGTAGAACTGTAAATGGTAGTATTGTAATTTTAGATCAAGGTGAAGGAGACAGCGTTCAGTTTAATTTAATGAACGAGAACCAATTAAAAAACTTCGCTATAAGACTAAGTAACACTCAAGGTTACACTGTTAATGAAAAACTAAAATCAAAACAAGCCATAATTAAATATGTAGACAGCTTAGTTACGCAAGTTCAGGGAGCTAACCAAAATCCAGACCCTGAAAGCCCAGAAAACTACATATATCTTAGCGACGAAGAATTAAATAATTTAGACTAATAAAATTTAATATATAAATTATGCCAGATTACAGATTAAAAAGTGGTAAAGTTGTTTCTGAAAGTCAACTAGAAGAGTTAGCTAAAAAAAGAAACACAACTATACAAGATATTATATCTAAAAACGGCTTAGTAGCAATAAAAGCTCCTGAAGTAGTAAAGAAAACAGGCCCTGCAAAAGCGGAGACAAATGTAGTGCCGGAAAACAATACGGTCTCCAACTTGGAAAATGGTTCTTCGGCGCCATACGTCGCGCCTAATGTAACAATAAAAAAACCTAAGTATGGTCTAGTTTATAAAGACAGTGTTATAGATTTTGAAAACGACATAAAAATAGGTAGTAGCGGTAATGCTGAAAAAATAGTTAATCAATATAAAAAGTTATTAGAGCAAGACGGTTTTGAAGTAAATAACACTCCAGATACTTTATTTATAAAAGCTCCTAACGGAGAAAACATAAGCTTTGACACAGCGGCTGGGTTTAATAGGTTTAATAGCTTAAATGATTGGATAGCAGAAAACTCTGATGAACAAGCTGTTAATACATATAAACAAAACAAAAAATATAGAAACCAATTTAAAAGCAGAATTAAATCTTTAATAAACCAAGGCCCTAATAGCTACAGATCTGGTTTAGAAGACGAAGAAACAAGGCTTGAAACAATAAAAGAAATAAAGCAAACTGCTTTAAATAGTTTTAACGAATACAATAAAAACCTAGGTGAAGAATCTGTTTTTTTAGGCTTTGGAGGAACTGACGCAAGTGAGGCTTTAGGTATTACAGAGTATCAACAAGATATATTAGTAAACGACGTAATTGACGAATATCTTATAAGTCAAGAAGAGATACTACAGGGCTTAGAGGTTGAATCTTTTGCAAACTACGTAGACTCTAAAAGAGTAACTGTAGATGATTATATTGAAAAAGCAAAAAAAGAAGGTATAAGTCTTTTAGATTCAGGAATAAAAGAAGCTTCAAATGTTAATTCTGAAATAACAAAAATATCAGAACAGCTTCAAAAAACTTCTTATTCAGACCCTAACAGAGTTGTTTTGGAAACAAATCTTAAAAACTTAAAAAACAGCGCTGATAGGTACATTGACGACTACATGGGTAAAGACGCTGGGTTTTTTCTAAACGTAGATACTAAATATGTTCAAAAAGGCAAAGGAAACTCAGAAGATGACACAAGTATAAACATAACAAGTAAAGTTAAATCTTCAATAGATCAACTTTTAACAATGAAAAGAACAGACTTTGGTTCTTTAAAAGTTGCTTACGGTCTTTACGCTAAAGAGAAAGATGATTTAAACAGAATACTAAACAAAAAAGTAAACGTATCAGATACTAGAGAAAATGCCATATTAGCAGAAGGTTGGTTAAACTCTTTAAAGCGTAAGTATGACATGAACGCTAATGAGTTTAAAAACATAACACTGAGAGATCTTGTAGATATATATATATCAAGCAAGGGTTTTATGAAAAAAAGCTTTGGTGACGGATTAAAAGCGGTTCTTACAAATGCAAAACAAGGTGATAAAGATCAAGTTTCTGAAATATATGACGAAAAAAACATCAAATCATTAACTCAAAGATATTTAAACAATAAAGCTGATAAAGAAGCTTTTGATTTAATTTACTTAGCAAACATAAACCCTAAAGATGTAGAAAGAACCGGCGGTTTCACAACCTTTGCAAGAGGTGTTGCAGAATCTTTTACTTCAAAAGAAAAAATACAACAAGCTTGGGACCCTACTAACTCTCAAGTATTAGACGCAATACAAGAAATAGGTAGAGACTCTAACATACAGTTTACGCCAGAACAAAAAGAAAACTTTGTTCAGACAAATAGCGAGTTTGTAGGTGAAACACTTTCTCAAGCACCTAGATTAGCTTTAGAATTTGGAGTTGCCAATGTAGTTACTGGAGGTATTATGGGTTATACCGGATTGACTAGGTTGGGCTTAACTTTAAAAAACGGAAAATACTTTAAAAACGTCTACAGTGTTAAAGCTGGTAAAATGATACAAAAGCCTATTTCTTATGCTGAAGTAGAGGCAAGAGCTGCAGCCGCGGGTTACAGACTTGCTAATGGAAAAAATGCAGCGGTAGGAAGCAAAACCGTACAAAACTTCGTAAAAGGTCAATCTAAGCTAAAAGGATCTGGAAGTATTGTAAAAAAAGGTGGAACTGTTTTAGATAGAGGATATGAACTTGGTATATCTTCTGTTATAGAAGGTATTAAAATGGAAGCTATTTTTGGAGATGGAGGTTTTGAAACCGGTATGGCGTTTATACCTGCGAGTAGAATAACAAACGTAACTTTCAAAAACATAATAGGCGGAAAGTTTTTTAAAGGATCCGCGTATCATAGATTAAACGAAATAGTGTTTAAGCCTTCTAAGTCTGGTTTAGCTTTAGTTCCGTCCTCTGAAATGGCTACTGCATTGGAAGCTGTTGTAGACGATTTTATGGGAGGAGAAGATTTTAAAACTTATTTTAACGAAAACTTTGCCGGCTTACCAATGTTTGGCGGTGAAAATAGTGTATCAAAAAGACTTATTGGTCATTTTCTTACAGGAATGCCATTAGCTTTTCCGCACGCTAAGCTAGGAAACATAACTCAAAACCTAAACAATGCTAAGTCGATGCGTGCTGAAGCTAGAAGAAACGCAGAGGAAATTATAAGAAAAAACGGAGCAAAAATAAAAGATGCAAAAACCGCTAAAGATTTAGAATCTTATAAAGCAGTTTGGAATATGGCGAACGATTATATAGTCGCCGCTGAAATGAGCGCGGTGGAAGTAAACCCAGAACTGCTAGCCCAAAAAGCTCAATCAGATTACAATAGTATAGTAGAAAATTACAAAAAAGAAACTGGAAAAGATTTAAATATAAGTCTTAATATACAAATGGACGGTAGGGGTTTAAACGGTAAAAATGCTGAATATATACCCACGTCAGATGGTAAAGGCGGTACTAAGTATGATATAGTAGTTGATGCTAGAAAATATCAAAGCGGAATTATACCTCACGAAATAGGTCATGTTTTTGCTGAAATATATGGATTAAACTCTAAAGAAAGCTTGCAAAAGATAAGAAAGTTTATAGAACCTTTAGTTAAGAAAAACATCGGCAGAGACGTTTTTAAAGAAATACAAGAAAAATATAAAGACAAGCAAAGTAGCGAAACTTTTGAGGAAGAGTATTTAATGCAACTAGTAGAGCTTCTTGGTAAGGGCGGTGATGGTCTTATAAGAAACAATGTTTACGGTAACATAAAAAATAAATTAAACAATTTATTTAATAAAAATTCAGATTTAAAGCTACAAGCAGACACGCCAGAGCAACTTTTAAATATAATATCTAATTTAGCTAAAGGTTCTAATATTCAAAGAACATGGGCTTCTTTAAGTGGTTTAATGATAAAAGGACCTAACGGTTACGAGCAAATATTTAGTGTGTCAGAAAAAACTAGAGTTGGCGACGTAAAAGGCCAAGGTACCGTTAATAGACTTGGTCAGCTAGAAGCTAGACAAAGCGAACTAAACAATAGAGGTGAGCTGACTAACAAGGAGTCTTTAGAGTTTGAAAGCAATGTTGCTGAAATAAACGAACTTCTTTCAGGTAAAAAATCAAGTTTAGATATAGAAACAAAACTAGAAGAGCTTGAAGATAGATATTTAGATGGTATAATAGATTTTGACGATTATGAACAACAAAAAATAAACATAATAGATAAATCTAAAAGAACTAGTGTTTCAGCTAAAAAGCCAAAAGATGAAAAACAAAAAACTACAAAAGTTCTTGAATCAGGTAGAACAAATGAGGATCTTGTTGACGTTATAAAAAGTAAACAATCTACCGCGGTTGAAAAACAAAAAGCTACAGAAGAGCTTCAGAATTCTTTTGGGGAACTAGCTTTAAAAGCTATAAAGTTTGATACTAGAAAAGGTGGTATAGATAGAGAAGATGCTAAGCAAGAGCTTATTGCTACTTACTTACCTAGAATAATAGAGCTTTACGACCCTAAAAAAGACAAAGACGGTAACGCTACTCAAAAGTTTTCAACATATGCATTTGGGTCTGCTAGATTTAAAGCTCAAAGTGTTTATGAAAAACTAAAAGTAACTAAGGCTAAAAGCCTAGATGTTGAGGCCGGAGAAACTGGATCAGTTAGAGAAATAGCAGGAACAGATTTTGCTGATAGACTTGTAACAGAATCAGAAAATGTTGAACAAAGAATTCAAAAAGACATAGACCCTACAAGAGATCTAAAAACTATAGAACTACAGAGATTAGATAGAGTTTTAAAAATAGACAAAGATATTGTAGAAAATGTAAAACCAGAATACATAGAAAAAAACTTTGTTGGTGATGTTGGGCAAATTATAACTGGAATTCCAGCTGCTAAAGTTGTTGGAACAAGTAAAAACTTTAGCGAAGTTGATTTTATAGGAAACCCAAGCACTGGTAAAAAACTAAAACCAGGAGAAACAGGTGGTGTTAAGTTTTATTCAGATAAAACAAAAGCTTTAAACTATTTTGACAAGGGTAATAATTTAGAAAGACATATAAAAACACTTCCAGAGTTTAATGTTTCTAGGTCTGAAGCAGGCGAGGTTCCAACAGAGTTTCAAATGCTTGTTTCTAAAGACGTTAGAGGAAGATCTGTGTTAAAAGCTAAATTGTTTAAAGATTATTTTTATGAACCTTTTATAGATCCAAAAGCAAAAAGCACAAGGGTTATAGAAGGGTCAGGCAATAAAGCAGGTAAACCTTTTGTTGAAAAAGATTTTGCCATATCCAGTCCTTCTGGAAGAAGTAAAGGATCAACATCACAAACTGGAGTTGTTAGACTTAAGTCTCAGTTTAGAGGTAAAATATCTCCAGAAACTATATCTGCTGTTAGAAAATATATGGAGACTTCTTCTGTAGAATTTATAAAAGCAAATGTAAAAATAGCAGCACAAAACCTAGCTAACAAGCTTGCTAGAAATAAAATAGAGTCATTAAAACCTAAAATAGACGCAAATATAGAACAAGTGCTAGTTGATATTAAATCCGCAACAAGTTCTAGATTAGCTTCTTTTGACACAGACAAATTAAAATACTTTTTAGAATACAACGGTATTCAGTCTGGGACAGTAAAAGAGTTAATGAAAGTTGCTAAAGACGAGAACGCTATAAGAAAGTCTATAGAAATAATGCTTGATGACAATGTGGTTTCAAGTGTTATATCACAAGAGCATGGTTTGAAAATAAAGCCTAAGGAGTTATTTGTAAAATTATCAGATAAATCACAGGGCACGCAAAAGTTTTCGCTAGAGGCTATTGAAGATTTTAGAGCTACACAGGCTGAATTTGCTAGTTTCCTACCTAAACAAATTTCAGAAAACAGAACTTTAATAGGTTTTGTACTAGGAAGACATTATAGAAGCGACTTAACAAACTACAACTATATAGGCGAACCTAACGCTAATAAAAAAGTTTTTAAGAAAAAAGGTGGTGAATTATATGGTGAAGAGGCTACTAGAGATGAAATATATAAAAATAAAATACACACAGATTTATTAAACATTTATTTAGACTCACAAGTTGATACAAGTTTGTATTCTAAAAACACTAAAGATTTAATAAAACAATTAAAAGAAAAAATTGGTGATAAAAAACTACAAGCGATAAGTAGCTCTAGAAATAAAACTTTAAGAAAAAATTTAAAAGGCGTGTCTTCTTCAAGACAAAAAGAAATAATTAAAAAAGCTGCTACTGATAAAAAAAATAATGATGCAAGATCTATAGCTTTAAACTTGATAAATAGCTTAAAAATTGATTTTGTTAATTCTACACCTAAAGGTAGTAGAGAAAGATTGGCAGCATTAAGATATATGGTTCAGTTAGCTGGATCAACATCTTCAATACATTATGGAGAAAAAGCTTTAGCTAAAATTGTTGGTGGAGTTACAGGAAGAGGAGAATACTACTTAGAGCATTTAGACACAGCTACACAGTCGACGGGTATAAAAGCACTAGACAATATACTTTTAAATAAAAATACTTTTATAGAAAGCAGAGCAATGCTGGTACCTAAGTCTTTTAGAAAAGTCTTAGACAGTTCTATGGCTTCAAGCACTAGCGTAGGAATACTAAGGTTACTAGCTCCAGGTGTTAGAAGTAAAATAAAAAATGGACAAGTATTTATAGTAGATAATAGAAACAAATTAGTAGATTTTAAAAACTATGTAGAAAACCCTGATACGTGGGTTTTAAACGACGCTTTAGCGGTGGATAAAGTTGTAAGAGATGCTAAGTTTTCTATAGATTTAGAAAGAAATCTTGAAGACATGAAAAAATTTGACGTATTTGAAATGCGTGATGTTGTTTCTTCAGCACTTTTTGAAATTAGTGATTATTTTAAATTAAATTTTGAGCAGAAAAAAGCTGTTCAGGAAGAAATGGTTAATCACAACTTAACATTTTTTAAAGATGGAACAAAAGCTTCTATAGATATAAATAAAGAATTTAACAACATATTAGAAAGAAAAACGGGTATTAGTTCTACTTCTGAGGTTTCACCGGTTAGAGCTCAGTTAATGGGTAAAGGTAAAGGAAGATTTGACTTTTTTATAGCGCCAGGAGCAGAAGATTTTTTAGGCTTATTATACAAAACGGTAGGAAAAGGAAAACAAGGTGATAAAGATTTAGCTTTTTACAAAAGAAACTTAATTGATCCTTACGCGAGGGGTGTTGATGCTATAACTAAAGAAAGAAGATCAATAACAAAAGACTATAAGATAGTAAAGAAAGAGCTTGGTATTGTCCCAAAGAATTTAAGAAAAGAACTAGGTAACACTGGTTTTACAAAAGAACAAGGAGTTAGAGCATATATATGGACAAAACAAGGTATGGATGTACCTGGATTATCAAAAAGTGATTTTAAAACTATACTTCAGGAGTTTAATAAAAATCCTGAGTTAATAAAGTTTGGAAACAGATTAATAGAAATAAACAAAGGAGACAGTTACGCTAAACCATCAAACAACTGGCTAGCGGGTAGTATAACAACTGACTTACTAGAGGGTCTTAATACAACAAAAAGATCTAAATATTTACAAAAATGGCAAGAAAATGTTGATGTTCTTTTTTCTGAGCAAAACTTAAATAAGCTACAAGCTGCTTATGGTATTAAATACAGAAAAGCTCTTGAAAACATGCTATTAAGAATGAAAACAGGTAGAAACAGAACTTACGGAACTGATAGTTATACTGCTAGACTTTCTGACTGGTTAAACGGATCTGTTGGTGCTGTTATGTTTTTTAACACTAGATCAGCCGTGTTACAAACTCTTTCCGCTACAAACTTTATAAACTTATCTGATAATAATATATTTAAAGCGGGTAGAGCATTTGCTAATCAACCTCAATATTGGAAAGACTTTAAAGATTTATTTAATTCTGATTTTCTAGTAGATAGAAGAAGTGGATTAAAAATAAACGTTAACGAAGCCGATATAGCTAATATGGCTAAAAAAGGAGGAGTAAGAGGTGTTATAAACGGTTTATTAAAGTTTGGTTTTACACCTACTCAATTAGCTGATAGTTTTGCTATTGCTTCTGGTGGTGCTACTTTTTATAGAAATAGAATTAAAACCTATGAAAAACAAACAGATGTTGACGGTAAATTGCTATACACAAAGCAAGAAGTTATTAAAAAAGCTTTTAAAGACTTTAGAGAGTTAGCAGAGGTTTCTCAGCAATCATCAAGACCTGACATGATTAGCCAACAACAAGCTGGTCCACTAGGTCGTTTAGTTTTAGCGTTTGCAAACACACCTAGTCAGTATGCTAGAATAATAAAAAAAGCTGCTCTTGATCTTAAAAACGGCAGAGGAGATGCTAAGTCTAATATATCTAAAATAGTTTATTATAC
>Ga0181412_1000630_pt1 | contig 14770 bp, 17 predicted proteins | sample 35SPOviralmetaG_FD_130113 | JGI IMG/M metagenome (GOLD analysis project Ga0181412, IMG submission 130113) | Marine viral communities from the oligotrophic San Pedro Time Series (SPOT) site, San Pedro Channel, CA, USA - 35 SPOT_SRF_2012-08-15 | ecosystem: Environmental > Aquatic > Marine > Strait... | reverse complement strand
TGCCCATCTAAAATAGAATTCACTGTTTTTATTTTATCTGGTAGATATTGATCTGAATGTATCGGATATATATCTAAAACATCGTGAAGTTTTTCTCTAATAAAATGTTTCTGAAAATATCTTATTGATTTGAGGACGGAACAAGAAATTCTCCACATTTCACCATCAAATGGTAATGTACAGGTCATCGGAACACTTCTACTCGAGAAGGGGGGGCTAGAGATGCAATTAAATTGTTTTTCTTTTTCCAAATGTCCTGAATTCTTCCATCTATCTTCTTTTGTAATCCTAAGAGATGTATGCCAAAGTCTCGCTTCGTCCTCAAGATATTCTCTCCTTAAAGGTTTTGAAACCTTCAAAAAATAAAGGACCAATTCAGGATCATTAAATATATTAATTAGACCCAAAGCAACTAGCTCCTCCCAGGTAAACATCTTATAATCGTTTTGTATTATATATCTTATAAATTATCAAATTTATTCTAGATTATTAACTCTGTTCGTAACCTCTTGTAAAAGATTCATCATCTTCAAATATTCTCCTTCATTCAGTTTTTCTTGAAGATCATAAACAAATTCACCTATTTCTTTAACTGTATCTTTTACTCCCTTTACCTTTTCCGTATTATTTTCAGGCATTTCTTCATTTTCATACTCACCAATATATTCATCATCGATATATTCAATATATTCATCAATATTTTCCGGACTACCCACTCTATCAATAACCCAATCCCTTACACAATCACAAGGATTACCTAATCTATTTATTTCACCACATTCCAAACAAATATCATTTTCTGCACTTCGAATCAACCTTTCATCCCTATTATGACAGGTTTCGCACCGATACACCCTAGGCCAATCTCTACCCAATTGAAAATTCGGATGGTGATTTATTCTAGCGAATTCTTCTGACAAACCACAATCTGAACAATAATTATTTTCACTACTCGACTCTGTTTCTTCATCTGTTTCAAATAAGATCCTTCTAACATTCAAATTAGTTGTAACCATATTCAAACATGATTCACACTCACAAATAACAGAATGTTTGAAATCCTCACCATCATGATAAAGTATTGATCCATCACCCTTCTCCGTATCACTCACAACCGATATAATCGATTCGACAACGTCATCAACTGCTACTTTGATCAGATCTTCATTCTCAAAAACATCCATAGTAACCTGACTATCCGAAGATATTAAGAAATCTATAAATTGATGAAATTTATTCATTTATTGATAAATCATAAAAAATTTTATCAAATTTAACCATTTATCCTATTTTATTTTTTACCTTTTGCATTATTTTTGGCAATTTAACACCTTGTTCTTTTTCATCACTTGATGCCTCCGGTGTAGCAACGCTCTTTTTTGATTTTTTCATTATTTTAGGTAACTTCACAACCTGTGGCGAAACAACTGGGCTTGCCACAGGTGAAGCTTCTCCGTACATATATTTTTTATAATTATCATGAATGAGTTGAATCTTTGGAAGACCATCTCCGGAAATACTCGTATAAGGTAAGATCTGTTTTAATGTGTCGAATGTGGACACTATTAATTGCGCGAGTCTTCTATTATGTTTATCTCTAATAGAATATTGACATTCGTCAAGACGACGAATCACCTCGTCTGCCAAAAGTTCGATATCCCTATAGCATTCCGTAGACCCACCATAAAGGGTTTGGAGAATACCCTGCAAATTCCGGTTTGAGAGCCTCTCAAAGTCAATATTCAGAGTGTAATCAAAATCCCAATGAATAGTTCTCTGGCCTGGCTCTGGCTCTGGCTCTGGCTCCGGCTCTGGCTCACCACCACAATGCGCTACGACCTGGAAGCTATCACTCATCTTGTCTTATTTTAGTTGATATTAAATTAATTTCAATTATCAAATTTAATTTAACTAAGAATTAGATCTTCTTCTTTATCCATCAAATTACGAGAAATTATTTGATGTTCAGACCAAGACTCATCTTGATCTACTGGTGTGCTCTTATGATATCTTTTAATAGGTATATTTATACCATATCCCTTATGAATACCATAAGACCAACTCTTACAATCATAATTAATCCAAGGTTTTAGTTTAATACTTCCTATATAATATTTACTCTGAAAACGAATCAATCTTAATGTTTTTAATTTATCATCTAAACATAAAAACGCCCTACCCTCATGAATCTTTCTACCCCCTGAATCAATTAATTTTTTATATGGTCTCCTTTTATACCACTCATTTATTAAATGTTTTAAAAGGTCTTTTTTTCTTAAAAGAAAAACTTCGTCTCGTATTTTCACAGAAATATCGTAATCTAACTCCCAAAAACTCATTTATTTATTAAATCATAAAAAATTTTTAAGCAGTTTAAGTTAGTTAATGATGTTCATAATTGATTGATATTCTCCTTTATTGTCAGTTTCTTCTTCTACAATTATAAAGGGTTTTTCTTCATTTTCCAATATTGGATCACCCTGATATGCGTGGCTGGTATCTTCAAAATGTATAAAATCCACCAGAGCTTCTCTTGTGTCACGCAGGCTCCATTGATCGCGAAATTTTTGACTTATTATAGTTTCACCCAACATAAGATTCACAGTATTTACCTTTTGCTTGTATGACATTTCTTCCTCATATCCGTCTAAACGCCGTGTCCTTGCTCCTCCTGGAAATTTGAGAAACCCTTTTCGAAAATAGAGAATAGATTTTAACAGAGAACAAGAGTTCCTCCACATTTCTCCATCAAAGGGCAACTTACACGTGATCGGAACGGAAGAATTCTGTAGATTGAATTTACTGAATTTTCTTGCCTTACTCAAATCAGATACATTTTTCCAACGATCTTCTTTTGAAACTCTCAGGGATTCGTGCCAAATCCGCGCCTCATCTTCAATAAAATCCCTTCTCTTGGGTTTGAGAATTGACATGAAGTAGGTGATTAGTTCAGGATCTCTGAGGACACCAACCAAGGCAATCGCAACAGTTTCGTTCCAAGAGAACATTATACTTTTGTTTATTATTATCATAAAAAATTTAATCAAATTTATACTTATCCAGAGTCCATCCAAGAATCAGCAGGATCCCTGGTGTCCATCTCATTTATAACATCCTCTAATGAAAGATTTCGTTTGTGCTGATGATATCTCATATACTCATCTGCTGAAAGATCTGGGTGCCAAAACCACCCCGATCCGTGACTAGGTGGCTCCGTCAAATCCCAATAAGTCAAAGAGTAATCCAATGGTGTCGGCCAATCAAGTTTGATATCTTTAGGGATATGACTCAGATCCGGTTTAAGATACATCCTTGCTATTAACTTATGATATTCTTGACTGTTCTCAAAGTGAGAGGGGGGTGTTGCGAAATTTTCCCCATTCCGAGAGAGCATATTCATTCGGTTTTCACCCTGTCTCTCCTTTGAGTTTCTACAACATGTACAGATTGGGACATCCGTTATATAGCTATCCCATTCATGGGGACGATTGCCGGTCAATGGATAACTCGCATTATTACAATATCTAGATAGTTCTTCTGGATCTGTACAACTTTTCCTCACTCTTTCGGACCTCTGTTTCATAAAATCTCCACAGAATACACACTTTGACATCCAAGATATATCTAATGTTTTGAGTGTATATTTTTTCTTTTCATTAAAACCCTTCTGTCTAAACAACGAATCTACTGCCTTCATATCATTCAAGGACTTAAAATATAAAATAATCTTTAAAGAGTTGTGGTTTGCTGGGAGATCGGAAACGAAAATTTCTCCGCCCACCCGCAGTGCAAGACCCCTCGGAGCTGATTTCAATCCTTCACCCTTCCATGTCTTAAAAGATATGAAAACTGGTTTCATAATATGCTTGATACCAGAGATTGCACTGGTCTTTGTAAAAAATGTGGTATTGAATCCCCTAGAATAACCTAGAAGTTTCTTTATTTTATTCAGAGTATCATACTCATCGTCCGAATAATATTCTTGAGGAAATCCAGAAAGAGACAACTGAAACGGAGTCATCTTGTGGAAATCTCTAACCTTGTGGCCCAAGGTTATCCGCCTCTTCCTCTGACCCTGAAGGAAGTAAAAGAGAATGTCTTCAAATACATTCTCCGGAAAGGTCGCGCCGGTGAGAGCAAGGCAGAGTTGAGAGATGATGAGATACATCTTGATTTTGTTTTGTTAAAAACTCATAAAAAATTTAATCAAATTTACTAATCTATTCTCAACAGAACATATCATCTATATGCATTTTTTCTTTCTTTCCCCTTTCATGAACCATTGTGAACTCGAACTGTCTCGCCCCCCATCCCTCAGGATTCTTTGTCCATTGATCGTATGCATAGACCCATGTATCCGAAATATTCTTATATAATCCCTCTCCATCAATGATATTGATATCAAATCCTGACATCAGGAAAGCCATAGACTCCCTCCTCCGCATAGCACAGTCATATATCGGTAAAGCTATCTTTTTATCCCAGAAGAGATAATAACGACCCTCGTGAATATCCCCATACCATTTTATACTCTTTTCTATTGATGGGTATTGCTGACCCAACTCCTTAATATCTTCGTCACCGGTGGCGCCTCGCCACCTAAGGAGATTTGATTCTTTGTGTCTTGTCACCGCCTGTCTTCTTTCTTCTGGTACCCTTTCTCTCCAAGAAATCTTCAACGTCTGCATTGCTTGACGGTGACTAGTTAAATCTGACCAAATGTTTGCTCGTGCGTCGAAAAGTTCTGTCTTCACAATAGTTTTTCCCCGCATCCACAACTTTTCTATACGAATATAGTTTAAGAGGGGTTTCATATTCTCAGAATGAAACTCCCTCGCTTCCTCCTCCAAGAATAACCACCGCTCCTTCATCACGACCTTCAAGAGGTCTTTCGCCAATGAAGGATCCCCAATCTCCTTCAGGAGTCCGTGACAGACGAGTTCTTTCCAAGAAAAAGTCATTTTTCTTTGATCTTTTTTTGTTTGTTAAACTCATAAAAAATTCTATCAAATTTACTAATCTATTCTCAACAGAACATATCATCAATGTGCTTCCTTTCCTTGACTCCTTCATCTAACAACCATTTCCAGCAACTCGTCCACCACCCCCACCGTCCAGGCCACGTCCAACGATTTTCTCTTTTTCTTCCCTCAATGACATTAATGTCGATAGATGCTTTAAGTATATCTCGTCGAATTCGGTGCTGCGGCAACACGAAGGCACCGGTGGGACCATCTGTGAAGTGAGAAACTGCCCTGAAACTATCTTTGTGCCAGAATAGATAATATCGTCCCTCATGGATACCTTGATACCATTGATATGCATTAGATGGTGGGTCAAGCCACCACATGTCATGACCTCCCTCATCTGATAAAAGATCGTTTAGTTCATCCTCTGCTGGTTCCCATCCTCTCTCACAGGCGACCAATGCTATCAAGATACTTGTCCTTCTTCGAACAGGTTGCCTCTCCTTCCACGAAGAGATAAATTCTTTATTAACATTTTTGTATCTGATGGCAGTGAGCCACCTCTCTTCCTCCACCTTTGCAGCCGGCCGCGCGACCTTGCAGTATCCAGCGATTCTTTTAAACTCCTGGATAATACCCGGATGGTCGCCCTTGTTGTGGAAATATACTCCGACAACCGGATAAACGAACCCCGATTGAAACTCCCTTGCTTCCTCCTCCAAGAATAACCACCGCTCCTTCATCACGAGCTTCAAGAGGTCTTTCACCAATGAAGGATCCCCAATCTCCTTCAGGAGTCCATGACAGACGAGTTCTTTCCAAGAAAAAGTCATTTATTTTAGTTGTTAAAACTCATAAAAAATTTAATCAAATTTGCTAATGAACCTTTAACTCCTTTTTTCAAATTCAATAAGAAAATTGGTGATAAAATTATATTTATAGAAAAGAATTTAAGTTAATTGATACCGCCACGCTGCCACTGCATGCGACAGCTCTGGCGCACACACCCTGAATTCTCGCATGCAGTCGCAGCAGAGCTGCCGCCATGGATCAGCAAGCTACATTGCCGCCACAGCACCTCTTTTTTAACATCGAGGTATTTTAAGTGGAATGGCCAGGTCTCATCTGCTAGCACACACGCAGGCGGTCGGACCCAGACACCGCGGGGCCTGCGTAACGAAGACATATATATATTGATAATCGGTCCAATACTCTCAGAATGAAACTCCCTTGCTTCCTCCTCCAAGAATAACCACCGCTCCTTCATCACGAGCTTCAAGAGGTCTTTCACCAATGAAGGATCCCTGAACTTCTCCACGAGTCCATGGCACACGAGTTCTTTCCAAGAAAAAGTCATTTATTTTAGTTGTTAAAACTCATAAAAAATTTAATCAAATTTGCTAATGACCCTCCAATTCCTCTACTCACAATGTGTCGCCAGACAGATCAGATATGTATTCCCATCAGGGAGTTCCATCATCTCTTCTTCTCCATCACAATCGGCACCTGTTTTTCTCCAAAATAGTTCTAGGAGTGGGGCTGTCTTCACTAGACCAAAAGGCATCTGTGTATTTTCAGAGTCCATAGATATAGTGATAACTCTTTGCAATCTTTCTTCATTCGCGTCGGTGGAGGGTGGTATTCCTTCACAGAATGCTTCCACGGCCAACTCTTCATCTGTCATTTTCGACCAATCCTTCATTTTCAACTTTCGTTTTTCTTTGTCCTTGTTCTTAATTTGTTTGTTAAAACTCATAAAAAATTTAATCAAATTTACTAATCTATCCTTTCAAGAACATCTCATCAATGTGCTTCACTTCTTTCCCAGGAGAATGATTTATACCAGGACCATCAATCGTCAAGAGATCCGAAGAACATTGATATGGACCCGATAAATCCCAAACATCATATGCCCTTTCTTCTGTTTTGTAATTCCACTCTCCACTAGTGATTTCAGGATGAAAATATTTCTCAATGTATCCTGGACTCGTTTTTTCTTCTTCTTTCAATCTTTCATTCAGTTTAAAGAATAGGAAGAATCTCCCCTCATGGATATTCCTATACCACAAAGACCTCTTCATGGTATAGGTTTTAGGGATACCTTTTTTTTCTCCGCCAGGATACCACGCTTCGGCCCAAGTCCGGTTTTCAACCCAACCACCGTCTAATTGTTCATAAACTCCATGAACATCATTTTTTAAAAGTTCGTCTGGCATACCCATTATACGTCGTGGCCACTCTCCGGTTGTTTGGAGGACATAATCTCCACACTTTTCTCTGCGTTTCTCCGGCGCTCTCCACCACCACTGGGATTTAAACTCTTTCCTTAGAGCAGCCTTACACCACATCTCCTTAGTGATTTCAGGACTACCGAATAGTTTTCTTTCATAATGATCCTTCTCCATGATATATTTCTCAACTTCACCGGTTCCGTGATCCTTAATCCACTTTCTTCTCATGGGTCTCAGATATCCCATCAGCAAGACGACAACTTCTTTTTCTGGGATACTCTCCCCCAGACCATGACACACTAGTTCAATCCAAGAAAGAGTCATTTATTTTAGTTTTTTAAAACATCATAAAAAATTTAATCAAATTTACCACTATTCACCGACCCTTAAACCATATTGAACCATCTGCAGTAGTTTCTTCCCATTTCCCTGGGAGCCAATACGACCCTATCCAACATTTCTTGCAGAACCAATGGTCTTCTTTTTCCCAATCACACGGCAGTCCTCCCATCGGAGAGGTTCGGTCAAACCATCCCTCACAACCATTTCCTTTTTCCCCACAATCTTCACAGACATATACCTGCTTTAAGTGGGGATTTCTCTCGCTCGGATAACTACAACTAGAACAGGAACAAGTTCGGAATGTTCTACCGGGTCTCCCATACGCGTTATCAACATAGACACCACCGAAACCACGATGCTCTCGGTCAGAGTAATATTGAAGAGCCAAATCAAGATTTCTATCTCTCTCAGATATTTGCATCTCTGAAACACAATCCTTACAAAAGTTCCCTATATGAGGACTCTCGTGTGGTCCATCCCATGGTCCTCCGGATGCTCTCAATGAAATTCTAACACGATCACATGGGCCGCAACACTTGAAAGGAGATACACCTTTGGGTCTCCTCATTCCCGGAGTACTCCTCATCAATTTCAACGCATCCTCTTGAGACAACGGAGGCATAAGACGGATCGTCTTAATATCTTTCTGAAAGAAGTTACCTAGTTTCTTCTCCTCCTCTGTCTCTGGTTTCCTATACACCTGACAGATACCTCCCCCCTTTACCTCATTTACTGTTCCGATCACCATCTTATTTTGTCTCATTGAATACCATGCGACCTTTTCCCCCCTAAACCTTTTCTCTCTCACCCAAACCGACCAATAATGAAGAGATTCCCATCTCTCCTGATATATATCTGCCTCTTTCACCTCATCCGAGTGTTCGTGGGGCCACAAATGAGCATATTTGATTACCCACTCACTCACCGTTTGAAGTTCATCCAAAGAACCACCATGACTCTCCATCCACTGGCGACATTGTTCTGGTTTTGTTTCATCAATATATCTCTTCAAGATCTCTATCCTCGGTGTTCTAGAGCAACACCCCTTACACAACCCTTTGTCGTGGAGAAAAACCTGATATGACCATTCCCCCCTCGGAATATCTCCCTTGGAGCCACAGATGAAGCACTCCTTGTGAAAATTACCTCCCACTCGTCGCACCAGCTCTTCCTTGCTAACTATGGGCTCAACTGAATCTTTTTTCATAACCTTCTCCGGAGAAATCTCCGAAGTAGCTCTCAGAGGAGGGAAATCGTTTTCGCCAAAGATGTTCATCTCTCGATTTGTTTTTTGTTAAATATCATAAAAAATTCTATCAAATTTACTAATCTATCTCCTATGAAACATATCATCAATGTGCTTTCTTTCTTTGGTCTTTTCTCTTAAATATTTAGGATCCCAACAGATGTCAGGGTATCGTTGAGATCCCCAAGGATTCTCCTCGGTTCTTCCTTCGACCACATTGATGTCAATGGATGCCGTGACCGACCAGTGTGTGAAATGACTTGCTTGTTTAAAACTATCCTTGTGCCAAAACAGATAATATCGCCCCTCGTGAATCCCCTGAAACCACTCACATTTAGCAACATTCTCCTCTTCATCCGTGGCTGTTTGCTGCAGCCACGGAGCTGGATCGTCTATAATGAAATTCAGATCCGCCAGTTGTTCTTGCCAGCCTCCTAGCAAGGCCGTCCAGATAGCATCTCGTCTCCTGTATGGTTTTCTTTCTTGCCAAGAAGCAAGCAACTCGTCCGTAACATCGCGATGAATACGAATAGAATCTCCAAACTCTCCTGCGAAAAATCTCTGTAAGAGAATATCTCTCAACTTATCGCAGCGGGAAGGTATGGTCATCGTAAAAATGTAGTTGAGATTGTCTTTCGTAATCTCAGAATGATACTCCCTAGCTTCATCCTCCACGTGATCCCGCCGCTCTTTCATCACCACCTTCAAGAGCTCCTTCACCAATGAAGGATCTCCGACCTTCTTCATGACTCCATGACCGACGAGTTCTTTCCAGGAAAGAGTCATTTTTTCTGTGTTCTTTGTTTGTTAAATCATAAAAAATTTAATCAAATTTACTAACTAATCTTCCAGGAACTTACGAAATTTTAAGTCTCATCGTCGGAAAGGGGACTTCCGAAAAACAACACCAATCGGTATGAACTTTGGGATCTTCTCTATATCCATGCATTTCATAAAATTTCATGAGTCTTTCTTGGCTCCTTCTTCCCTTATGATACCAGAATCCACCGTATTCGGTTTCTGTAGGATCATCTTCGTCCATAGTTCTTTTTTCTGTTCCGAGCCATAGTTCTCCTGTTTCAGAGTTCTCTTCGATATTTAAGTAGTCCCAGATACAATCTTCGATATATTCTTGTTCCAGATTGAAATATGGGACTCCCCTCTTGTTTTTTCTCATACACTTCTTCCAGAACTCTTCTCCGAGAATATCCATAACACTTTCATCTGGGAACCAACATCCATAATATTCATCTTCTTCTTCTTCTTCTTCTTCTTCTTCTTCTATTTCTTCGTCATCTTTTTCTTCATCTGTTTCCTCATCTGTTTCTTCGTCAACCGCCTCATCAGCAAATTCATTCGCCACCTCCAAGATAATATCACCATAATCCATCTTTTCGGCATATTCTTTTGCGAGATCCATTAAATGCTTACCAATACTTCTCTTATTTGTGAAGTGAGTGGCACAGACGGTAGAGATAGATAGAGTTTTACCTGGAGTATTCGGATTTGTTACATCTTTGAGAATAATGTAACCATGAATCCGATTCAGTGGGTTCATATATGACCACTGATGCTTTAGCTTGTCTCTGCGCCACTTCCCTGCCTTTCGAATCTTCTTCTTGATATCTGTTGGTAGATGATCTTCTCCACCATCCACCAGGCAGAAAATTATTGTGTCTCCATAGCGAAAATCCCCAACATATCGGTCTTGTCCGAAATCTTCTCCATAATAATCACCGAGTTCTTCGGAGTATTTTTGAAGGAAATCTCGGAGAGTGACAGAATAGAGACCATTTTTGGAACTATTGTTCATGTCGCAGCGTAGGGGTACTGATGAACGAGGTAGTTCTGTGAGGGTAGACCTATAATCAGAAGAAGACCGATCTCGGTTAATCTTATCCTCTCTCCTCTGTCGCTCATCAAAGCAGGTTCTCTTTGCGTACGCCATTCTTTAATCGATTGTTTGTTAGAAGATCTTCTAAATATTCTATCAAATTTATTTTTAAGTGAAAAGATAAAAAATTAAAGATATTTTTATAAGTTCATATTAAAACAATTGTCCCCCTATCATATAGCCTGCTCCCATTGCCCCCCCTTTCTTAAAAGATTTCCTATTATTGTACTCTTCATAATCATCTACATCTCCTGGACACAAACACCAACTAAATAGGGCGAGGACGACAACCATCATAGTTATCGTTGACATCAATGAAGAACACTCTGCGTTCTTTTCGCAGGCCGCGACGGCCATCCCTGTACCGACATCAAATACTAGCTCTTCAAGGGGATAGTCTTCATCTGCCTTCACACATGTAAGGATGATCGCGACCGTGATAAGGCGAGTAAGATTCATTATTCTTTGTTTAATTGTTTTGAGATACTCATCTATTAATCTATCAAATTTACAAAAAAAATGCCCCACAGAGTGGGGACTTTGACGCTAGTGACGGGAATCGAACCCGCGTATCCTGTTTTCACACGATCTACCTCCCAGGGACACCATACACTCCCAATATCTTTCATACATTAAACACCCGCCTCGGAGCATCTCCCCTCAAATGAAAAGTCCAGCAACTCTTTACACATAATCCCGTCAAGGCGTCCCAAGAAAGGACCATATGCTTAGAGAAACCTTCTTTAACACAGGAGGCATACCAAGAAACCGAAGTTTCTTGATTTCACGTAATCAATCAATTTAGGTTGCTATAGGTGAAATACTTGATAGACGCGCACCAACGCGCGCTTTCACTAGCAGATTGCCTCTTAATAGATAAGAGGACTTAATACTATGGACGGGATTCGAACCCATGCTGTCTAACGTAAATGATACATTCAGAGACAATTTCTATACTTTCACCCATACAGACACCAGATTGCGTTACTGCAGCCGCCAATCTTCGGTCCGTAAACGATTCAGAAAGAACTTATATGAATAATACCAACCACAGAGCGAGTTACGCTCCTGCCTTAACCACTCGGCCACCATAGCTTGGTGGATGTATTGGGTAACGATCCCAAAAATGTTGGACTTACGCCTGCGGATTGGACATCCACCCCTCACCGTTGCCAGTTCGGAACACTTGCTCACCTGAGCCACACCCTGAATAGTTGCTTAAGGCAACCAATCTTGGTTCGTAGCGGGAGTTGAACCCGGTTATCCACATATCGGTTAAAATATGCTTCAATAAGCCTCCCAAGGGACTTAGCTTGACCGCAAAGCATTCTACGAACGGATTATCTCTCTCGGATTTTCACCGAGATCTTTGCGCTCCAAGCGAGGCAATATCCTACTCCGCAGGCTGACACCGGCACAGGTGTCAGGGGCGTCCTATTAGACGAAGAGACTAACGACTAGAGATTAACTCCATCCGAATTACTTATGGTAATCAATCAATGTTCCATACGGGGCTTGAACCCGTGACCTCTCGCTCATAAGACGAGTGCTCTAACCGACTGAGCTAATGGAACTGGTGGTAGCAGGGGGATTTGAACCCCCGAAGCATAATGCAAGCGATCTTAAGTCGCTCCCCGTTGACCAGACTTGGGAATACTACCGTGTGCCTTTCCTAAAGGACTTAATACTACGAGCGGGATTCGAACCCACGATGTCTTTCGTAAATGATGTCGGATATATGATCAAATCTTCTTTTTCAGAGAAATCACGGAGTGATCAAGACCGATCAAACCAAGAATCCAAAGATCTTCACATACATCCTAAACCAACCTCCAGCTGCTAAGCCGTACCCTTAGACCACTCGGGCATCGTAGTTAGTTGTCCTTAACTGGACACAATATTAACTTTATACTCAACTATCAAATTTTTTGCCGTTTATTGGATTTTTAGGGGTTCGACGCCGTGCGGTTCCAGTGTGGACGACCAGACTCACAAAGGTTGGGTTCGCTGGCGCTGAGGTCATATACAGAACGAAGCCAATCAAAAGTCTCCTTAGGAAACAGTGACCCCTCTTCACCTGGGATATACTTACACACACTCTCAAGTCCTTCATTCGTCATTTGACCCAGATTAACCTTGTCTTGGCACGGCATAGCAACGGGTCCCACGCACTGAGTATGAATACCTCCTCCGAACTCGGATAGGTACCTGTACTCGCCGATGCCCCCATTCTTCGATGGTGAAAGCCAGTCAATCTTGTGACACTCGCAAGATAGCGACATCCTCTGATAGACCGAGGAAAGCTAGGAAAGTCCCTATCAGATTTGTCAGGAATATCAGTATCAGAGTCACCTCCTCTAAATTCATTTATTGAAATAAAAATACTTATTTGTCAAATTTACATAAAAAATTTTTAATGAAACTAATCTACTTTACAATGAATTAACTTCGTTTGTCACCTTCTGAAGGAGATCCATGATCTCCAAATAATCCCCTTCTTTCAGTAAGTCTTGAAGATCAAACATTTTTTCTCCGACATTTCTAATTGTCTCTTTGATTTTTTTGGCTTTTTCTGTATTGTTTTCTGGTAATTCTTCATTCTCATATTCTTCATCCCATTCTTGAGAATCTCCGTATAGGCGATCTTCTTCGTCTGAATCATTCAACTCCAGATCATCGTCAGTATCTTCTTCGTTCGCCTGTACTTGTGTTGCGTGGTGGCGGTGATCGAAATCTTGGCCATGAGGGACCGACAGTCTTTCCCTTCTATCATATAATTTTTCGGCCTTCTCTTGTTCGGATAGATTTTCACTACACGAGGGACAGAATCCACACATACCATACTGTCTGTAGGTGTTGTAGTGAAAGTAATCCTCAACAACATCTTCGTCACAGCACAAGAGATTCGAAATACCACACGCCGAACACCTTTCACCGTAACCGTCGTCAATCTCTTCGGAATGTTCTTTCTCCATAAGACAAGACTGACACATCAGAGAGACATAGCACTCTTTCGGTCTTCTCCCTGTAATTAACTGGTCCTCGGAGATATCTGGACAGAACACAGAAAGAGAATCTAATCGCCAACCGGCCTCAGAAGGTCCTCTCTCTATAATATCATTATGAGACTCTCCACAAGTCTCGCAATGTAATTCCGTTGAAAAGTCCATTGCCCCATCCCATGAGTCAGCAGTCTCTTCTTCAACCTTCCTTTCCTTTGTGGCTTTGTCGTATTCATAAGCCAACATTTCGCGTGTGCACAGGGGCAAATACTGTCGGATCATCCCCGTATAGCTTACCGCAGACAAGACATCGGATAAACAGTTGGCTATCTCGAGTTTTTCATCGAGTGAACCTTGCATCGTCGTGATCAGGGTTGAGCGCTCGGCCGGTGTGTTCATTGTGATATGTTTCAGTTTGTTTAGTTGTTAGAAGATCTTCTAAGAATTATCAAATTTACAAAAAATAAATAAAGAACATAAAAAATTCTAATCTAATGTTACCTCACCCTCTTCTTTATTCAGGACAGCTGATTCGCTTTCACAAACTCATTATAATCCACCAAAAGCTTCTTCTTGACATCCTTCGGAGCCCATTCGTCTACTTCGACCATGTCTCGGTATTCTCCACCGAGGCAAACCCACTCATCAAAGCTACTGGGTTTTACCGCTTCCACCGGGTTCGGAGTTATTTTGGGATTTTCTCTTTTTTCTTTTGTTCTTTCTGACCACTTATCAAAAGATAAGGCGACGGCCTCCTCCTTTGTGACCTTTTTGACAGCGGTATACTCTTGATGACCGATGGCGATCACCCTCGGATTTGTCGGAAACCGGATCCAGCCATCGCGATCCACCGATCCGGCCCCATTGTCTACCTTGTAGCGCACACCACCGTGTGTCTCCCACTGAGACGAGGACATCTCGATTTGCTTGGGAGTGAAGAGTTCGGAAATGAAAGACCTGTCGGTTTCTCTTGTTGTTTAGTTGTTAGAAGATCATTTAGGAACTATCAAATTTCCAAATACCTATGGGTGATTTATTTGAGCGACAGACAAAAAAAACTAATCTATATTTTTTGAAGCTTTGAGTGG
>Ga0181412_1000629_pt1 | contig 14775 bp, 9 predicted proteins | sample 35SPOviralmetaG_FD_130113 | JGI IMG/M metagenome (GOLD analysis project Ga0181412, IMG submission 130113) | Marine viral communities from the oligotrophic San Pedro Time Series (SPOT) site, San Pedro Channel, CA, USA - 35 SPOT_SRF_2012-08-15 | ecosystem: Environmental > Aquatic > Marine > Strait... | reverse complement strand
TCATACAGGTATGAACAAAACAAAAGCAATTGATATCCTCTCCGCTCACTACGGAGCAACCTACCAAGGTTCCCACGTCATCCAGGTCACAGGCGATCTGATCACTGACATTATGAACGAAGGCGACGAGGGTAAGACCTTCCACAAGTGGAACACCCTTCCCCTTCCTACCACGGTAGAAGACTCCAACCTGGTTGGATTAGCAGAAATTTACCTTAAGAAGGCATTATGACCAATTGTTACAGGTTCGCCCTGTAACCCACAGAACCACCCCCCGACCCCTTATATTAGAGACATGGAAAACAAAGCAATGCAACGCCATCACAACGGTCAGTTCATGACCACTGGCACTCCCTCCCCTCTGATGCAGAAGGTGATGGAAAACATCCTGAGACAGCAGGAGACAGAGAGGCAGTACCGGGACGCCGTGAGAGCGGGTCGGATTCAACCCGATTGGGGCACGTTCAACATCAGCGACCGCGACTGATGATCGCTGCACTGACCAAACCCCGTCGTCCTTCTTTCTACCACGCTTCCATGTTTCGTATCCTGGTCACCGTTGCTCTCTTCGGTCTGTTCTGGTCATCGGTTCCTGCCCGTACTGTGACGGCAGACGCACTGGACCAAGCAGCACAGCATCTGCGTCCCTGACCCTGTAGAATTCAAACAACAAAACAAACAAACAAAAAACATCATGAACGGTTGGGCAAACTACGAAACCTGGAACGCTTCCCTCTGGATCGGGAACGACGAATTCCTGTACAACACCGCCCGCGCTTGCGTTCAGTTTGCAGAGGGAGAGACACCCTGGACCAAATTCGTTCGCTGTATGACTGACGGACAGATCGGTCGTTTTCTGGGTGCCACTGACGACGGCGTTCGTTGGGATGACCCCGCGATCGATGCCGATGAGATGAATGAAATGATGGCAGAACTCTAAGGGGATCTCCCCAGTTGGGGAACTGGACCACGTTCGTGAGTTCGTTTCCCGTGACCGACTATTGTAAGCAAAGCAACCAAACGAAACCAGATGACCACCTCCACTCAGAACCTGCTGACGATCGCTGAGGTTCTGCATGCAGCAGGCAAGGAAGTCAAAATCCGTAGATTGCCCACAGCGCACGGAACTAAAGCGAACCGCTACGCTGACCGCATCCGTGGCGGTTCTTCCCGCGTTCGCACTGGTGCAGGTTCCCGCTCGGTGCATCAGAGCACCAAGGCGACGGCAATGGGTGATGTGCTCTGACCCCAGTGCGCTGGGTTCGTGATTCGCAGTGCCCCCCTACGGGGCGTTGCGCCGCCCTGGCGCGTGTGGCTAAAACGCTAAGGTACCATTAGGCTACAAAGTCTTGCTTTGGCGAGGTCTTTATATAACTCGACACTTTTCTATATAAAACAAAAATGAACGAAAGGATACCGAGTATGCAAAAAAATCCCGGAGAAAATTTTACCACTGTGGAGGTCGATCCTGTCACAGGTGAATATGTAATTCAAGTGCCCGAGTGGATTATATCTGAGTATGGTTGGTATGAGGGTACACAGATCAATATGGAGGTTGATGGGCACAGTATCGTAATTACCGAATGTGATAGTTGACTGACTCTTAGTAATAGAGTATAATTAATACTGAATCGATTCAAATTCAAACTTGACCTAATTATGGCTAAAGGATTTACAGTAAAGGCAAAATCACCAGTTGTACAGAAAGAACCTGAATGGGATTTTGCGAAAGCAAGAGAAATGGTTAAAGGGAAGACAGTAGTATTCTGTTTACCAGGTCGTGGTGTATCATACACGTATCTGAAGAACTTTGTACAATTATGTTTTGATCTTGTACAGAACGGAGCAAGTATTCAGATCTCACAAGATTATAGTTCAATGGTGAACTTCGCCCGTTGCAAGTGTTTGGGTGCTAATGTTCTTCGAGGACCTGATCAGAAACCTTGGGATGGTAAGTTACAGTATGATTATCAGTTATGGATTGATAGTGATATTGTGTTTAACACTGAGAAGTTCTATCAGTTAGTATTGATGGATAAGGATATTGCAAGTGGATGGTATTGTACTGAAGATGGTCAAACCACCTCGGTTGCACATTGGATGGATGAAGAAGATTTCCGTGGTAATGGTGGTGTTATGAACCACGAAACGCTTGAGAGTATTGCAAAGCGTCGTAAACCATTCACTGTAGACTATGCAGGTTTCGGTTGGTTGTTAATTAAGAATGGAGTCTTTGAACACGAAGGTCTTCCATATCCTTGGTTTGCACCGAAGATGCAAGTCTTTGAATCTGGTGAAGTACAGGATATGTGTGGAGAAGATGTATCATTCTGTCTGGATGCAAAGGAAGCAGGATTTGAGATTTGGTGTGATCCTCGTATCAGAGTTGGTCACGAAAAAACTCGCGTGATCTGATATGATCTCAGAATCGTATACAATTCTCCATAAGGGTAAAGTACTTTATGAGAACTTAACTCAGGAGAAGTATTTCGATACAATGGAGGATCTATCTCTCAAATTTTATGAGACGGGTTCTCCCAATCCTTCGGAACTTATAACACAAATTAATTCATTAGAGGAGTAATTATGGCTAAAGCAAAATCAGGTCTCGTGAAAGGTGATTATGTATCTGCCCCCGCGAAGAAGACTCGTCAAGGGAATGGAAAGAATACAAAATATACCGCGACGTCTCGCAATGGGGCAAAGAAGGTATATCGCGGACAAGGTAAATAGGTAAAGTTGTGTATCGTTTATGGCATGTTTGATTGCTAATCTTCCTTCACAGGAAGTATGGGTCCGTAAAGAATATCTTACTGATCATCAATCTGGTCATGGTGAATTTGTAAAAGGCGTTTGGGTATCAGTTAAATCGATACCTGGGCGTGCTTTTTATTTTGAGACATATCTACCAGAATATGCTGCAATGTATGATAAGTTACCTATTAGCGCCTTTGTGGCAGATCCTGAAACTCCAACACCTGATATGAGTTTACCTAACCTACAGTTCTGGAATTGTATGGATTATGGTGTAGTCAGTGTTGATAAGAAGTTCATTGGTTCAATGGACTTTGAATGTTATACAAGAGATCACGGGAATGTAAAAGGAACTTATGTTTGTACTATAGATAATTATCATCATGATCCTGATTATGTTGATTGGGCAACGAGTGAAAATCCCGCAGAACATAAGTCTCATAACTTAATTGAACTTGAGAATGGTCAATATGCTTTATATCCTAATAATCGTCTTAGGATATTTGATAATAGTTTGACACCAGTTGAACCTAAGATGCCTGATTTTAAAGTCTCAACTCAGTACTATCAAGTTGAAAATGGTTATGACCGTTTAGGTATGGGTCGTGAAGATGAGTATCATTGGAAAACAGCAAAAGAACGTCAACAAGAGGAACAAGATGGAACCAACTAATGATTTTTTAGATAACATTGCCGCAAAACAATACGAAAAACTAATTCGTGAAGTTGTTGGTGATAATAAAAACACGGATGAGGATGAAGGTCCTCAAGATCTTTCTGAGTAACTACCAAAAAGAAAACTAATGTCAAAATATCACGTAGATCGCGATGTTGAATATATGTACAAGATGTGGGGAACTACTAAATTGATTACAGATTATTGGTCCAAACCTAAAAAAACTAATGATCCTGAAGAAATAGTGGTTGAAAAGCAAAATCCTCAGTAAGGGATATAAATAAATTCAGGAAAATGTACCATAATAATGTCAACTCGGAGGATTTCCAGAGCATTTAAAGATATCAGCCTTTCCTTTGATCCACATCCTGTGACAAAGGACCTACCTGTGCTGGTGAATGAACGTGCAATCATTAGATCTGTACGTAATATAGTCGAAACAATTCCGACTGAGCGATTTTTTAACGCAACCTTTGGTTCCGATGTTCGTCGGAGCCTTTTTGGGTTTGTGGATATAGGTACTGCTCTTGTTATTGAAGAACAAATTTCAAATTCAATTAGATTTTATGAACCTAGGATTGATAATCTAAAGATTCAAGTTGATCCTCAACCAGATAATAATTCATTTAATTGTAATGTATTCTTCGATATCGCTGGATTAGATATCCCAACCTCAAATTTTTCATTCATACTAGAGGCAACACGATAAAACATGCCTTTTACACAGTTTACTAACTTAGATTTCGATCAGATAAAAGCAGAAATCAAGTCATATCTCCGTTCTAATTCAAATTTTACGGATTTTGACTTTGAAGGATCGAATTTTTCCGTCCTAATCGATACTTTAGCGTACAATACGTACATTAATGCATTCAATGCCAACCTGGCAGTGAATGAATCGTTCTTAGATGGAGCAACAGTCCGCGAAAACGTAGTTTCGTTGGCAAGGAATATTGGATATGTACCAAGGTCAAAGAGTGCTGCAAAGGCACAAGTCACATTTTCGGTTCCAACTACCTCTACTAGTACTACTTTAACTCTCAATGCGGGTTTAGTTGCTGTTGGACCCTTTGATAATACCTCATATCGTTTTTCAATACCTGAAAATATTACAACAACGATAAAAAATGGTGCTGCAACGTTTGGAACAGCAGATGCACCCATTGAGATCTTCCAAGGAACGCTATTAAGCAAACAATTCTTAGTTAATAATTCTGTTGATCAACGTTTTGTTCTTGATAATCCCAATATTGATGCTTCTACAATTAGAACTTATGTCAAAGGAGTCAATGATACTGGTCTTGGAAGAGAATTTGCCAAGATTGATAACATTTTACATATTGATAAGGCATCTGAGATCTATCTGATTCAGGAAATCTCAGATGAAAGGTATGAATTACTGTTTGGTGATGGATATTTTGGTAAAAAGTTAGAAAATAACTCTGTCATCACCGTAAGATACATTATTACTGATGGTGAAGAAGGAAATGGTCCAAATACCTTCGATTTTCAAGGTAATTTGATCAATGAGAATGGTGTTAGAACCACTCCTACTGGTGCTATACCAATTACAGTCGTTCAGAGGGCGATAAATGGTGGTGAAATAGAGAATGTCTCTTCTATTAAGTACTTTGCCCCACGATTGTATTCCGCGCAGTATAGAGCGGTTACATCAAGGGACTATGAAGCGATTATTTCTTCAATTTACTCCAATACTGAGTCGGTTGCAGTAGTTGGAGGAGAGGAATTGGTTCCACCACAATTTGGAACGGTTCAAATTAGTATTAAACCCAAGAATGGGTCATATATTTCCGATTTTGATAAGCAAAACATCCTCAATAAACTTAAAAAGTATTCTATTGCGGGTATTAATCAAAAAATCATCGATCTTAAGGTTCTGCACGTTGAACTTGACTCTACAATTTACTATGATGTATCAAAAATTAGTAATGCAAACGATTTGAAGACTAATATTACTGATACGTTATCAACATATTCAAAAGATGTTGATATGAATCGTTTTGGAGGTAGATTTAAGTACAGTAAAGTCCTTCAATTGATTGATAGAGTTGATAGTGCAATTACTTCTAACATAACAAAGATTAGAATTAGAAGAGATATGAAATCATTACTTAATCAGTTCGCTCAATACGAACTTTGCTTTGGTAATAGATTTCACATCAATCCTGCAGGATATAACATCAAGAGCACTGGTTTTACAATCACTGGATCAAGCGATATTGTTTATTTGACTGACGTTCCAAATAAGGATGCATTAGGAAATCTTGATGGTAGTGGAAAAGGTGTTATATCTGCAATTAAAAAGACAAATACTGATCAATTACAAGTTGCTTTGAGAGGTGTTGGTACAGTTGATTATATTAAAGGTGAAATTCTTTTAAATACAATTAATATCACTTCAACGCAACAACAAAACGCCATTATTGAGGTTCAAGCATTCCCAGATTCTAATGATGTAATCGGGTTGAAAGATTTGTACCTCAGTTTAGACGTTTCAAGTAGTAGGATAAATACGATTAAAGATGTTATAGCATCTGGTGAAGACATTAGTGGTGTATCTTTTGCAAGAGAATACTATACTTCAAGTTACTCAAACGGAGACCTAGAGAGGAAATAAAAATATGTCGAATTTTGAGAAGAGAGTTCAACTCAATAAAATTATTGAGAGTCAACTTCCAGAATTTTTAGTTTCAGACTTCCCAAAAGCAGTTGATTTCTTTAAGCAATATTATATTTCCCAAGAAAAGCAGGGAGGTAATATTGACCTTGTAGATAATCTTGATCGTTATCTTAGGGTAGATAATCTTGTTCCTGAAGTTGTTGTTGGTAAAACGGCATTATCCTCATCGATTTCTGCATCTGATACAACAATTGTAGTCACATCTACAAAAGGTTTTCCAGATGATTATGGTCTTCTGAAGATTGATAATGAAATTATCACATACACTAGTAAAACTTCAACGACATTTACTGGATGTGTTCGTGGATTTACTGGTATTACTGGATATGATAGTGGTATATCAAATTTAATTAATACTGTTAATAAGCAAAATGTTGTCTTTTCAGAAACTTCTGCAGAAGAACATTCAAACAATTCGACGGTTACTAACCTTAGTGCCCTCTTCTTACAAGAATTCTATAAAAAATTAAAGAGAACTTTCACACCAGGATTAGAAGAATATGAATTTGTTTCTGATCTTGATGTCGGTAACTTTATAAAGCATGCAAGAAACTTATACCAATCAAAAGGTATTGAAGAATCTATAAAAATTCTTTTTAAAGTTCTTTATGGTGTTGAAGCAAGTGTTATTGACCTTGAAGAAAGGCTTATAAAACCATCTGCAGCAAATTATATTAGAAGAGAAACTATAGTTGTTGAGAGGATATCTGGAGATCCTTTTAAATTGGAAGGGCAAACTATCTTCAAATCTACAGATAGTGGAACAAGTGCATCTGTATCTGATGTAGAAATTTTTACAAGGAATAATGAGACTTTCTATAGACTTGGTCTCTTTATTGGATATAATGATAGAGATTTAATTGAAGGGACATTTACAATTCCTGGATCTTCAAGAGTTCTTGAGAATGTTTCTGTTGGATCATCTGTTATCAATGTTGATTCTACGATTGGTTTTGGTCAAACTGGAACTGTTGTTGTAGGATCAAATGCAATTGATTACACTGCAAAGAGTATTAATCAATTTTATGGTTGTATCAATGTAGGTGCAGCGATCACAACGGGTACTAGAATCCGCTCTAATGAGTATGTTTATGGTTATGAGGACAATGACCTAACCAAGAGAGTAGACCTCCGTATAACGGGTGTACTGGCAGACTTCAATCCTCTCGGAAAACTCTCATTAATGGAAGTGGGAGAAGAAATAAAAGTAAGAAATGTTGGCGAAGTTATTACTAATCCAACAACTGACAGAACATATAAACAAATTTTTGCAAACTCTTGGATTTATAATACAAGTTCAAGTTACAATGTAGATACTATCAATGGTTCAATCTTTACATTATTAAGTGATATTGATAAATCAAGTCTCAAAAGAGGTGATACTGTTGATATTGTAAATGGTTCTAATGTAGTTGGTTCTGGTGCAACTATTGTATCTGTTAGTGAACCTACAAAAGAAGTTACTCTTGGTAATATTGTAGGTTTTGCCGCATCTACTGGTGTAAATTATAGTCTTCGCAGAAGAGTTGAGAAATCCGAAAGTGTTGGTGTAGCACTTTCTTTGGGCAATGATGTGTACATTGCAGACACTTTAAATGTGTATACTGATGAAAACGATGAGTTTGGATATATTACTTCAAACTCTTTACCATCATATACAATCTATGATGATATTATTGAAAAAAATGCTGACAGTCTTGGTGAAAGAGACAATGTTTTCAACAACTATACTGTAGTAGTATTCCCAAGTGATGTCGATTTCTTAGATGGTGATGAAATTGTTTACACTGCAGAAACTCCAATTGCTGGTTTAGTTTCTAATGCATCATACTTCGTTAAAAAGTTTGTAGATTCTACTGGAACAGTAATCAATAATAAAATTTACTTATATTCATCAAAAGCATTACTTAAAGGTAATGAATATATTAAACTTGATTATACTGTTTCTAGTGGTGGAGGATCTGGATCTCTGATAGGAACTCATACCTTCACTCTTAGAAGGCATGAAGATAGAGTTCTTTCCCCGAATCAAATTCTTAGAAAATTCTCTCTTAACACATCACTATCAGATGTAAAGAGTGAAAATAGAAAAATTGGTTCTATTGGACTTTTAGTTGATGGTACTCAGATTTCAAGTCCAGAATCTAGAGATAAAATTTATTATGGACCAATCAGTGAGTTTGAAGTTTTAAATGGTGGAAAGGGATATGATGTTATTAATCCACCAAAAATTATTATTAGTAAACCCATAGGACTTGGAAATACTAATGCACTTGTTGAACCTGTTATTGAAGGTATCGTCAATCAAATTTTAGTTGATCCTCAAGATTTTGACATTGAAAGTATTGAAGGTGTATCTTTAATTGGTGGTAATGGTTCTGGGTGTCAACTTGAGCCTGTTATGGGGTCAAGATTTAGAGAACTTTCGTTTGATAGTCGTGCTCTTTCTCTAGGAGGTGGAGTAGATATTGATAATGAAACTATTACTTTTAGTGACTTTCATAATCTTTTTGATGGTCAGCACTTGATCTATAATCAAAATGGACATAATGCAATATCAATTGGTATAGCAAACGATCCTACACAATCTATTGAAGGAACTTTGGTGAGTGGTGATGAGTATGTTACAAAATTTGTAAATACCACCAGTATCAAGTTATTCAAAACTGATGCTGATGCTTTAGCAGGAATTAATACTATTGGATTCTCTACAGCAACAACTGCTAGTGGTATTCATAAGTTCAGAACATTATCAAGAAAAAATTTAAGAGAAGTTAAAGTTATTCAGTCTGGATCTGGATACACTTACAGAAAATTGAGAGTTTCTTCGTCAGGAATCTCTACAGAGTATAATACAATTTACTTTAAAAATCATGGATTTAATACTGATGATATTGTTGACTATTCATATGAAGGAACTTCAATAGGTGGATTAACTGATACAAACAGATATTCTATTCAAAAAGTTGATGCAGATAATTTCCGTGTTATAGATGTTGGTATTGGCGCTTCTATTACAACAGATCTTGTAAGATCTAAAGTAGTCGATATTACGACAGTTGGAGTTGGAACACACATTTTCCAATATCCACCAATTAGTGTTGACATTAATGTTTCCTATGGATCAACTCTTGGAGGAACATTTGTTTTCACTCCAATCGTGACAGGAGAAATTATTGATACATATCTCTATGAACAAGGAACTGGATATGGATCAAATACCCTAAACCTCCATAAGAAACCCCTAATATCGCTTCCACAGGGCAAGGACGCACAGTTATCACCAATCATCCTTAATGGTAGAATTGATGCCGTACAGATCCGTAACAGAGGGGCAGGATATAAATCATTACCAATTATTGAAACTGAAGGTACAGGTACTGGAGCAGTTTTAAGACCGATTCTTGGTGGTATTAATGGAGAACAAATAATTGAGGTCAAAGTTATAAATGGTGGAATTGGATATGATCAAAATCTTACTGATATTATTATCAAACCAAGGGGATCTGGAGCAAAGTTTGATTTAAGAGTTAGAGATCTTACAGTCAACGATGCTGAAAGATTTGCATCTTATACTAAAAAAAGACAAGAAAAAATATACTCAAATCTTTCACCTAACGAAACTAGTGATCTTCTTGTATATTCAATGTATGGATATTCAAGTGATCTTGCAATAAAATTCAATGATACTGCTAGTAATCATTCTCCAATTATTGGATGGGCATATGATGGCAATCCAATTTACGGACCATATGGATATTCGACAATAGATGATGTTCAGTCTGGTGTTAGACTGTTAGAATCTGGATATATTATAAATTCAAATTCTATTATTGATCGCCCATTATTATCAAATTATCCAGAAGGATTCTTTATTGAAGATTATCAGTTTACTGATGTCGGTGATCTTGATAAGCACAATGGAAGATTTTGTAAAACAACAGAATTTCCAAACGGAGTTTATGCATACTTTGCTAGTGTGAATGTAGATGGTAGTTCTTTAGAACCACAATATCCATATTTCATTGGAAATTCTTTCCGATCAAAGTTCATAAAGGAAAATGAAGTATTAGATCAAACATTTGATTTCAATAATTCAGATCTTGTTCGTAATACTTTTCCATACAAAGTAAACGATAAAGATGCAAATTATGATTTTATAAACGAATCATATGAATCTTTTGCACAAATTGCAAGAATTGAATCTGTTAGCCAGGGAGATATTGATGAAGTAATAGTTGTTGATGGTGGAAGTGGATATCAAATTGGTGATGTAGTTAACTTTGATGAAACTGGAACCAAAGGAAGAGGTCTTAGAGCACAAGTTTCTGAACTTAAGGGTATTGAAGTTGATTCAATTTTAACATCTTTAGAAACTTATGAGAATGTAGTATTTGAATGGGATACTGATAGAGCAGTTTCTGTATATTCTAGAGATGGATATCTAGATTTTAATAATAATGATACTGTTTTAATAACTGGATTATCTACTGCAGTTACTTACTTAGCAGATTCTCATCATATTGGGTTTACTACAGAAACAGTAGGTTTGGCAAAAACCATGACTTCTTTCACTGGAGCAACTTCTGGTGTTGGTGTATTTGAAGACATTTTAGTTTCTAATGTTCCTGTAGTATCTGCAGGAAATACAATTACTATTTTCTCTAGTGCCGGAACTGAAAATGTTAGAGTTCTGAATAACTTTAATAATGGTGTATTAAGAGTTCAAAGATTTGGTGAGGCACCAAATTATACAACTGGTGTTGCTCACACATTTGGCAGTGAGTTGAATGTTATAAGTGATAGAGTTAGATTGCCAGTTAAAACTAAAAAGTTTACTTCCAAACGTGATGACTTAGTATATTTCAATCCTTTAGAATCAGTTGGTGTTGGTTTAACTGATGGTTCTGCAATATCAAAAATTATTACCGTAGGTATTACTACATCTGAAATATCTATTCCAACTAGAACAATCTATCTTCCAAACCACCCATTTACTACTGGTCAAAAAGTAACTCTTTCTAAAGGTGCTGGCAATCCAAGTTCCTTCACGGTTGGGATGAATAATTCAAATGTGAATACATTCTTTATTCCAGATCTATCAACAAAAGAAACAGATCTTTATGTAATTAACAAGGGAAGAAATTATATTGGACTTGTTAGTGAGACTGTTGGTGCTGTAGGAGTTGGTACAACATCAGAAGGACTATTCTTCTATAATGTTGGAAATGCTGCAGATAGATCAGATTATCTAATTAAGAGTAATAAAGATCAAGTTACTGGCAATTTAAGTAGAATTACAACGCTAGTAAGTTGTGCAGAAACTCATGGTCTGAGTCGAAATGATGTTATTAAGTTAAACGTTCTTCCAAATACTATTGTTGGTGTCGGAACAACAGCAGCGTTAAGATTATCATTAGATTTGGATGAGAAAAAAATTCTTGTAAATTCAACTGATGTAGAATCAAGTGCAATTAACTTAAGTAATAATACATTTACTCTAACTTCCCACGGATATTCCACTGGTGATAAAATTTACTATAGTGGTGATGCAACTGGAATTGTATCTGGAGATTATTTTATAATTAAGGATTCTCTCAATACGTTCAGACTTGCTGAAACTAAGTACGAATCAAATCCTGCGAGTCAAAAAGAGATTAATATTACTGCTACTGGATCTGGTCCTCATACTATATCATTAATTAATCCAAGACTTGATGTCGTAAGAAATTCTGATATTCAATTCATTTTGCAAGATCCATCTCTCTTTGGATATAATCTAAAAATATACAGAGAAAAAGAATTTGTAAATGAATTTGTTAGTGTTGCAAATAATAGTGAGTTTAATATTATCAGTGCAGGATCAACTATTGGTCTTGGTACTTTAACCAATCCAACATTAACACTTAAGCACTCTAACAATATTCCAAGTCGGTTATATTATACATTAGAAAAATCTGGATATATTAGTACTGCAGATACAAATGTAAATAATTATTCAGAAATTAATTATATTAATAGTGAATATAATGGTAGTCATAAAGTATTTGGTATAACGGGTGCAGGTAATACAACTACCTTTAAAATTTCTCCTGTCAAAATTCCATCAGTCCTCACATATAATAAATCACAATGCGATAAACTTGAATATTCTACAAAATCTGCATCAGCATTAAGTGGATCTATTGGTAAAGTAAGAATTATATCTAAAGGATTTAATTTTGAAAGATTGCCCCAATTCACAGATGTAACATCTGAAACAGGTATTAATGCAAATATTTTTGCAGAATCTACATCTATTGGTTCACCTAAAAAAGTAAGATTTAAAGATATTGGATATGATTATCCTTCAGATAAAACTTTAAGACCACAAACATTTGTTCCACCGGTAATAAATTTAGATAACTTAGACACAATTAAAGATTTTGATATTATTTCTCAAGGTAGCAGATATCTCAGAGATCCTGACGTCATTCTTATTAATGATACAACTAAAGAAATTGTAGACAAAGATTCACTTTTAGCGAAAGCACCAAATGGTGCTATTTCAGAAATTGAAATTTTAGCACCACTATTTGGATTAGCATCAGAAACACATAAACTCGTGTTTGTTAATAATTCAAATGGTGTTGGTATTTCTACTATGACAGGTGATGGTATAAGTGGAGTTGCAACTTGTACTCTTGTGACACCTATTCTTGGATTTGTTCAACCTCAATTTGAAGTTGGTGATGAAATTTTTATTGAAGGTATTGATTTAGATTCAACAGGAACTGGATATAATTCTTCGGATTATAACTATCGTTTCTTCAAAGTTAAGAGTTATAATAATATTAGTCCTGCAACTCTAGAATTTGAAATTGTTGATGATGCTGGTGTTGGATTATCTACAAATGTTGGTTTAGCTAAAACAGTTCAATCTGGATATGCAACTATTATAAACAAAAAATATTACCCAGAAGTAACAGTTATTCAAGATAGATCAAAATTCTTTGCCAATGAACAACTTTATGTTAATACAACTGGGGCATCTTTTGTTGAAGAAGATATATTTGTATCTTTAATTAGAGATGACTACATTAAGGTTCAAGGTAACTATGATTTAAATATTGGAGATAAAATTAAGGGAGTTATAAGTGGCACTATTGCAGATGTTACTGGTGTAAGTAGAAATAAAGGATATTTTAATATTGATTATTCATCCAAACAAGAACTTGGGTGGAGAGATGATACTGGGAAAATTAGTGTTGATCATCAGGTTATTCCTAATAATGATTATTATCAAAATCTTTCTTACTCTGTTAAGAGTCCAATTACTTGGGAAGAACAATCTTCACCTGTTAATAGCATAATTCATCCTGCAGGATTAAAGAATTTTGCTGATGTTGGAGTTACCTCTACAGGATCTTCTACTGTAGGACTTGCTGGAACAACAACTAGTATTGCAATTCTTGATGTTGTAAATGAAAGAAGAGTTGATACTATTAATAATTTTGATAACGTAGTTGATTATGATATTAGGGAAAATGCACTTTCTAATTTCGATCAATCTAAGTTCTTAAAATTTCAAAATATAAAACTTGAGGACTACATTGAGTGTAGAACTAATAGAGTCTTGATTCACGATGACATTAGTAATAACTTCTCTAGTAGAGGATTTAAAGATATATTCATTGAATTAGATGAAATTGATTTTTCTGATAATTATGTTGGATATGTAATTCAAGTTGTTGATGCAGACACTAAAGATGTTCAACTTTCTGAATTAGTATATCAATCTACAACCTTGAATACATTCTTATTTGAAAAATATACAAACTTCACTAAAGAAAAACTTGGAGATTTTAGTACTGATCTTGATTCTGCAGGAAGAAAAACTTTAATCTTTACACCTACAGATCCCTATGAAAGAGATCATGATATTAAGATTCTCAAGAGATCATACCTATACACAGCATTAGCTGGTGGTGTGACTCAAACTGTAACATCTTCTTTTGGATCAATTGATCTTGTCGGATCATTTGTATCTGGTATTGGTAGTGTTGGAACAGCATCTAGTATTAAAACTCTAGTTGATTTCCCAGTTAACGATTTCAACGGGATGTATGCCAAAGTTGAAATTGTTGATAGATTTACCTCAGATCACAACTATATTGAAGCTATTGTAGATTTTGACGGTACTGATACTTATTTGAGTGAGTATTATTTTGATACTCAATCTTTATCTTACAGTTCATCACAAACTGGAATACTCTCAGCAATTTATGATGCCAATGCTGGCATTGTTTCTTTAACTGCACAGAATGTTGGTATTTCTTCCTTAGTTGGTCTTTATGATGTTCGTTCTACTATTGTTGGATTTGGAACAACAACTACTGGTATTGGAACATACAGATACCTTGTAAATAATCAACCTGCAGGCACTGAAAAGAGCGTTAAAATTGAATCTACTGTTGGGTTTGGAACAACTGCAGTTAGAGTTGGAACTTTCGATCTTGAATCAGTTTCATCTTCAAATTCGGTTGTTCGTGTTTCTGCAGGAGAAACTTCTGCAATTCATCAGGTTTCAATTCTTTCAAATACTTTACAAACTACAGTAGTTCCTGGTCCATTTGCAGCAGTTAATAATGTTACTGGACTTGGG
>Ga0181412_1000628_pt1 | contig 14793 bp, 21 predicted proteins | sample 35SPOviralmetaG_FD_130113 | JGI IMG/M metagenome (GOLD analysis project Ga0181412, IMG submission 130113) | Marine viral communities from the oligotrophic San Pedro Time Series (SPOT) site, San Pedro Channel, CA, USA - 35 SPOT_SRF_2012-08-15 | ecosystem: Environmental > Aquatic > Marine > Strait... | reverse complement strand
TCAATCAGATAATTGAAGAAGAGTCTGGTATAGAAGATTTTAAAAAATACCAAGATGTTAAAGCAGGTAAAAAAGGCGCTAAGAGAGGCAAGTTTAAATTCTTTATTCCACCTTCAGCTGAAGATTTCCTAGGTTTATTGTATACTACATTGCCTAAGGGTAAAAAAGGCGAATCTGCTATGGCTTTCTACAAAGAACATTTACTTGATCCTTATGGTAAAGCAATCACAGGTCTTAGAACAGGTAGAATAACTATCGGTAAAAACTATAGAGCACTTAAGAAAGAGCTAGGGATTGTGCCTAGAAAGCTTAAGAAAACTTTCAAGTACGAAGACGAAAATGGCAACATGAAAGAAAGTCTTTTTACTAAAGAAGAGGCTATTAGAGTTTATACTTGGGATGCGCAAGGGTTTGAAATACCAGGCTTATCTAATGTTGATTTACCTATATTAGTTAATTATGTAAATTCTAATCCTGATTTAAAAGCATTTGCAGATAAGTTGTTAGGTCTTAACAAAAATACTAAGCCTACAGCACCTAAAAAAGGCTGGGATGCCGGAACTATAACATCTGATTTACTTAATACACTTAATACTGACGGTAGAGCGCAATTATTAGAAGTGTGGCAACAAAATGTTGACGCAATATTTTCAGAAACTAATCTTAATAAATTAGAAGCTGCTTATGGAGAAGGCTACGTTGTGGCACTAAAAGACACATTGGGAAGAATGAAGACTGGTAGAAAAGCGACGCCTTCTAGTAAGAACTCTGTTACTGATAAATTTGTTGTATGGATAAATGCTGCTGTAGGTAATATAATGTTCCTTAATAGAAGATCTGCTGCGTTACAGTTAATATCTTTTACTAACTTTATAAACTTTGAAGGCAATAATCTTTATCAAGCAGGTAAAGCATTTGCAAATCAAAAGCAATATTGGAAAGATTGGATATACCTTATGAATTCTGATTATTTAGTTGATAGACGTGATGGACTAAGAATTAATGTAAATGAAGCGGATCTCGCTACAACAGCTAAAGAAAACGGATTTCAAGGAGTATTAGCTAAAATATTGCAAGTTGGTTTTACACCTACGAAATATGCAGATAGCGTAGCTATTGCAACAGGGGGAGCTACATTCTACAGGAATAAGGTCAATGCTCTTATTAAAGACGGGATGAATAAAGAGGCCGCTGAGAAACAAGCAATGCAGGAGTTCATATCTACCGCTGAAACATCACAGCAATCTAGTGACCCAAGCAAGATATCTAAACAGCAAGCAGAGCCAATAGGGCGCATTATATTAGCTTTTGCAAATACACCATCGCAATATGCTAGGATAATAAAACGAGCCGCACAGGATCTTAAAAACGGGCGAGGAGATGCTAAAACACATTTGTCTAGAATAGTTTATTATGGTGTTCTTCAGAATCTTATATTTAACTTTTTGCAACAGGCGATGTTTACTGCTTTAATGGGAGATGAGGACGACGAAGAGCTTACTGAAAAACAAGAGGCTAGCCGAAATAAAAAGATGCTTAAGACAGCCAACTCTATGACTGATGGTATTTTAAGAGGTATTGGCGTTGGCGGTGCTGTAGTATCTGCTGTTAAAAATTTAGCTATAAAATTATATGAAAGAAGCCAAAAAACAAGAAATCAAAACTTAGCAGCGACTATAAAAGATGAGGTAATGAAGATATCTCCTCCTATATCAAGTAAACTAAGTAAGATGGGGAGAGTTGGTAATGCTTTCGAGTGGGAAAAGAAAGAAATGGAATTTGATAAGATGTCATTAAAACATCCTTACGTAACAATTGCTGCTAATACCGTTGCTGCTGCCACTGGTTTCCCAGCTGATAGAGCAGTGGGGATGGCAATAGATGCTGTTGATATTGCTAGCGACGAAACAGAAACTTGGATGAAACCATTGATTGCATTAGGTTGGCCTAAGTGGCAATTAATGTCTGAAGAAGATACCGAGAAAGAAAGAGAAGAAAAAAAAGAAAGGTTTAAAGAACTCGAAAAAGATAAAGAGTTTCAAGAGTTGAACCCTACTGAACAAAGAAGATCTGTATTAAAAAAACTAACTAAAAAAGAACAGATTGATATTTTATGGAATTCCGGTTTATCTAAAACTCAAATTAGAAAGCTTACTAAAGAAGCTGATAGAGTAGATAAAATTATGGGGCTTCAAGATAAAAAACAATTTGATAAAGATATGGAGGCTCTTAGCCGAGGGGAAGATATAGAAGAAATGCCTAATATTGAAAGACCTAATAAAAACCGAAAAAATTCTTTAAAATAAAAATAAGTTATGGACAATGATATTCTACAGGGGGTAGTGAATAGTATTGACAGCCCTTTTTTATTATCGTTAGTATTAATGTTAGCGGTATTCTTTTTAATTTTTAAATCAGAAATATCTGAAAAATTGTTTATTAAAAAAAATAAAACTATTGTTACCAAAAGGAAAATATCTGATTTAAGAAATCACGATGTATTTAGTACATTGAAAAGAATAAAATTAGACGTAGCTAATATGAAGTTTTACACACACAAAAAATTTGATAGAACAAAAACTCTTATGTGTGAAGATTTCACTAATACTAAATCTGACGTTTGTGGCAAATATATGCTTGAGCTTTTAGATTACGGTATAGAAAACATGGACAGAGATAAGCTTAAAAGAACTATAGTAGATTTGCAAATTATAATGCATGAAGAGTACGTAAACAAAATAAGGAATGTCTGGTTAGCTAAGAAGATAGAGATGGAAGATGTTGAATATGTTATTTCTTTATTTGAGAAGTTTAGGTATGATGTTGTAAACTCATTTGAGCACCGTATAAACTCAATATTCGGGTCAGCAAATTATAAAAATAATTTTGCTTTAACTTTAGCGGTGTTTGAAATGTGGGCTATGGGTATTGATTTATTACCAAGAGACATGCAAACAACATTTGAAAACTTAAACGGAAAATTTCACGAAATAAAATATTAAACATAAAGCTCCCCTTAAAATGAACATTAGCGACTTAAAAATTTACTTACTAAACCTTAGCACTTTTGCTATCTCGTTGTCTCAGGTAGACATGATCCTGAAAATTATGCTTTTAGGAATAAGTATCGGATATACCACACATAAATGGTGGTTACTAAACAAAAACAAAGATAAATATAAAAACAAAAATAAAAAATAATGGGGGCGCTAGACACAATAAAAAAAGTATTAAATCCAAGCCAGCTGGAATCCACTACGACTTCGTCTACAAAGCAAAGAAACGGTAGGCTTAAAAAAGTATTTGAACAAACTTCTACCGATACAGATCTTGTTACTGGAGAGGTTATGAGGCAAACGACACGCCAAAAAACAAAAACAAACAGAAGAGGCAAAACTAAAACCAAATTAAAAACAAAATTTGAAACATACGACTCTGACGGCAATCTTACTAATAGACAAATAACTAAAAACAAAAGCAAAAAATGAAAAAGATTATAGCAAAACTAAAACACGAATGGAACTCATTATTGTATTTCCTAATGTTTAAAAAGAAAAACAAATAGAATAAGACAAACAGGCAACCACACCTCGAATATTCTATAATAAAAAAGCCGATACTTAATTGCATCGGCTTTTTTAAATTTAATACATTGCTTAACCATCACAAGCCAAACAATCTTCATCCATTGCTTTAGCAGCAAGATCACCACGTAAAACAGATTCTGTTCTAGTGTAATACAGGGTTTTAACACCCTTCTTCCAGGCTTCAAAATGAACTTTGTTAAGCCATTTAGGTGTTGCTACCGCGGGAAACGCTAAATTTAAACTAACAGACTGATCTATATACTGTTGTCTTAATCCGGCCTGGGCAACGAGTTCCAGCTGATTGATCTCTTTAAATGTCTTAAAAACTTCTTTGGCAGGTATGTCATGATCACCCACGGTAATATGATCCAGCCCGTCAATATTTTGAATTGAACCATTGTCATCCAGTATTTTATTCCACGTTTCTTCATTGTCTAAATTATGTTTAGTTAATACTTTAACAAGCGTCGGATTCTTTCTAATAAAAGTACCTTTAGCGCTTTGATCCGTGAAAACATTCGCAGCCCAAGGCTCAATCCCTGGTGAAACATTTCCACTAAGCTTGCTATTGCTAACAGTAGGAGCAACAGCACGTAAATGAGTATTACGATACCCAGTTCCAGCACACCATAAAGGTTCTCCATAAATCTCTGCAAGATCTCTAGATGCCCTTTCACTTTCGATTTTAATTTGCGAAAAGATTTTCCTAGTTTCAAACTGAGAGAGTAAACCTTCAAAAGGAATACCTTTCTCCTGGAGATATGTATGCCATCCAAGGACTCCCAAGCCCAGTGCTCTCCCTTTCTGCGCAGATCGAACAGCATTTTCGAACCCGCGTAACCCCTTGGCTCTTTGAATAAATTCCTCCATAACTCCATCAAGAAAGAACGTGGCGTCATAGATAAGGTTAGTATCTTTCCATTCTTCATATTTTGCTAAATTTAATGATGATAAACAACATACAAAACTGTGGCTTTCATCGGTGTGTAATGTTATTTCACTGCATATATTAGTCATGTGAACTTTTAACCCGTTATCTTTATATGCCGGTGGATTCGCTTTATTAACGTTTCCTTTAAACATAATATACGGCTCTCCAGTTGCCTTACGTTTTCTAAGTAGTTTACTCCATCGAGTTCTTGCTTCTCCATCTCCTTGTTCAAGTTTACGCATAAACTTATCACCAACAATTGCGCACTGATGTAAATTAAGCGACTGTCTGTTAACATCCCCTTTAGGCTCTCGTATTTCCAACCACTCTTCGAAATCGTCATGCTCAATATTAATGTTAACGGAAGCAGCTCCTCTTCTGACAGATCCTTGATTGGTAGCGAGGATCGTGCTATCATAGATTTTGCAAAAAGGTACGACTCCATCTGATGTTCCATTTCCTGTAATTTTAGCGCCGGCGGGTCTAATCATATTAACTCCAATGCCCACTCCACCGCCGTGCTTAGCGAGTAGCATCATCTCTAAATTTTTCTGCCCTATGTCCTGTATACTATCAGCAACATCAATCCCAAAGCAGCTAATAGGCAAACCCCTATCAGTGCCTGTGTTAGATAGTACTGGGCTAGCGAGACAAAGCCAACCATTCCAGATGTACTGGAAGAACGTTTCGGCCATTTCCGGTTTATATAATCTACGAGCAACCGTTTTAGCAACGCGTATGTAAGCTTCTCTCGGCGTTTCTCCGTCGAATAGATATCCCCCGGATATAGTCTTCTTGTAGACGTCGTTATCACCCCACGCAGGGTAATCCTTGTTTTTTTCCCAATTTTCATTCCACATATTATTTATTTATTTATTTTTGTTATTACCAAATATCTTCAAAGTCTTCTCCTTCGCCCGCTTTCGAATAATCAGTCGGCCTAGTTGCGAAAAAATCAGTATGGGTAACGCCCCCGGTAAGATGATAAAACCAATCCAAATTACCCGCTGCTTGTTTGTCATACGCAAAATAGTTTCCCAAGTCAACATAACCCAATTCCACAAGTTTTTCATTTGCTCTTTTTTTAATGAAATGCTTAAGATCATTTGAAGATATTCCTTCAATATCACCCATTTCAAACATTTTGTCAATGTACTTTACTTCTAGCTTAACCATTGTTTCGGCAGCTGTTATTATATCTTCTCTACATAAATGCAGCAGCTGATCATTTTCTTCGCACATGTGACGGAATAGTCTACATCCCATCTTACTATGCAATGATTCATCTCTTACTGACCATTTCATTTGTTGCCCTATTCCTTTAAGTAAATTCCGTAACTGAAAAGAATACAAGACAGCAAAAGCAGAATACAAACTAACACCTTCTGCAAAGGCACTAAATACCGCCAGTGACTTCGCAATACCAACATGAGAATCGCCGCTGTATGCCACCAGGTTATCAAATCTATCTGCCGTAGCAGGCTCATGTAAAAAGGCTTCATAGTCTTCTAGTTTTAATGTTTCATTCAAATAACTATATGCTACAGCATGTATTGTTTCTTGCGACCCGAACATCATAGCCATTTGTTGTATCTCATGCTTTGGAAACCAACTTACAACCTTTTGTGTCCAGTAATCAGACACTGCACATTCTGTTTGTGCAAAACCTAATAGTATATTGCCTACCAGGTGTTTTTCTTTATCTGTAAGCTTCTCGTTCCAGTCTTTAATATCGCTTTGCATTGATATTTCAGTGTGCAACCAAAAAGCTTGTGCTTGTTTTAGCCAACCCTCCGTGTAATATTCTGGATACTCAAAAGGCTTATACGCTATTCTCTCATCAAATAATCCCATTCTTAATATATCTTTATGTTAAATTCGTTTTGTTTTTTTACTAATTCTCTCCATGATATACGGCCGGTGTTCTTCCACGACCAATTTATCCATTTGTTTATTTGTCTTTCTCCATAGGCTTTTTTAGCTAAGTATTTGTTATATTTATTTTCTTCCATCTAATATAAGTTTTATCATTATTGCTACGTCTTTTTGATTTTGTGGCTTATATAATGTTCTTGTTTCGCCGTTGTTAACCAGCCATCTTTTAAATAGTTTCCATCTCAACGGAAATGATTCGTTAGCTCTACCTTTACATTCAATTATGTAATCAAATCCTGTAAAGTCTGGTGTATATTTAATACCAAGTATTTTTTTACCACCCCTATTTACAAACTCGCCCTTGCCGTTAGCTTGCTTTTCGATAGATAAATTAGGGAGTGTAAAGCCGTCTATAATTTGAAATACTTCTACTTCATACATTTCATATAAGCCAGCTTCTTTTAGTGCTAAATACGTATGCTTCTCAAGCCCTGATCGGAATTGAATCCCGTCCGCGCTGGCTTTTTTAGCGCGAACAGGACCTTTCTTTTTTGATTTTTTAAAGCGTTTCATTCTTTACAAAAGTTCCGTTAATCATATTACCTTGTCGCTTGCTTATAACGTTGTAAGCTTCGTCAATACATTCTTCTATAGTAAAACCTGATAGATATGCTAAGTTAGTTAAAACAACAACCATATCACCAATACCATCTTTTATTTCAGCTTTGTCATTAGTTAGTAAAGCTTTAGCAACTTCACCCGCTTCCTCCATAAGTTTTACATATTGTGTTTTAACATCGCCTTTATCAAATATACCTCGCTCCTTTGCCCACTCACGTATTTTTGGAAATACACATTTGCCGCAAGCAGCGGTAGGCTTATAATCATAGGCATAAGTCGGATCGTTCACAGCTATGCTTTTAAAATCGTTTGATCCTGTGCCTGCTATTTGTACTAGCTTATTATTGTATATATAAGTTCGTTCTGGGTTGTACATTGAAACTTTAGCATTAGTAATAACTTCTTCTATGTTGTCCAAAGTTATTTCAACCAGTTTACCCTCTACATTTATTGATAAAGGCATCTTACTCGTAATGTAACGCTTAAGATTATGCAATGGGCACGGAAATGTAGTTGTTTGGTTTGTAACGTTTATTTTCTGTTCGCTTTTCATATTATTTAATTTCATTAATTCTTTATATGTTTGTCTATCTACTTTATAGCCATATTCTTTTTGAAATCTTTTTTCATAATCGGATGCAATTTCCATATCCGCACTTGACAATAATATTTCAAAATCATTTTCAGAATAGCCTTGATCTTCTATAACACGCTTTTGTATGTTGCTTGTCATTCCTATTTTTTTACCCGGAACGTGGTAAACATAATATCTTTTATTGTTCATAATTTAATTGTTTAATTACCCACACTAAGTGGTGCTTTAATAGCAGGTAATGGATTATACTTAATTAATTCAATATCTTCGAAGTCTGGAATATATACGCAATCATTATGATCTAAGCATAAACCATTATGCAGTTTTATTGAAGGCATAACGCGTTTTGGTCTACTTAAATACTCTTTAGCTTGATCTAAATGATTGTTATACAAATGGCAATCGCCAAGCTGCCCTATTAGCTGTCCAGGAATCAAATTAGAGCCTTTGGCTAACATCTCTAGTAATAAGCCGTACATTGAAATATCGTAAGGCAGGCCAAGAAAAACATCAGCCGATCTTTGTTGCCACATTAAATCAATAATACCATTATTAACATAAACTTGAAAGCCATAATGACACGGAGGCAAAACCATATCGCTTAACTCGCTAGCGTTCCAGGCTGATATCATCATACGACGACTATTAGAATCATTGTGTATAGCATCGATGAGATTGTACAATTGATCCACACCATTAAAATCACGCCATTGTTTGCCATATACAGGGCCCAGCGTTTCGTCTGTTCTGCCGGAACGTTCGTAATCTGGTCTCCAATACTTAACCCCGTTATCTTCTAAATATTTAAGATCAGTTCTACCTTGCAATATCCAAAGTAATTCAGTTCTTACAGCATTAAAGCTTATTCTTTTTGATGTAAGTATAGGAAAGCCTAAAGCCATATCATGCTTAATAGTTCTACCAAACACACTCTTGGTGCCAGTTCCTGTACGATCTGGCTTATCTTTTCCTCCGTACAGTATACCTGAAACAAGTCCTTTATATTGTTCTTCGATGTTAATCATTTTTTGGTAATACTTTTTTTAGTTTTTCAATATAGTTTGATGCATCCAATAATTCCTCTTGTATGTGTTGTAACCACTTGTGTATGTCCTGAACATCTTCGTCAAGTGTTACACCATACTTTTCATAACCAACGTCTGATCTACTTACTAATTGATCAACTACGCTTTCAATTACTGGATCTCTAAATTCAATTTCTTTCTTATTCATTTGTTATATTTTTTATAATAATACATATAATATTCATACATTTTTTCCCATATAACACCCTTACCTAATTCGTCTGGAGCTTCAGCCGTTTTAGTATTTATTTGTAATACTAATTTCCATCTTGTAGGTACGCCTGATGTTGTTGGCTTGGGGTATATTTTTATGTTGTGCCCGATACACCATCGTCTTGCCGCTTCTTCTTGTTCACTGGGATTGTGTGATCCCATTAAACTTTTTTTAATCTTAGGCATTATTCCCAGGGCATATTTTGTTCCTCAGGTTGTGTGTGTGGTATGTAACAACCACTATTCCTTTCCCAAGTAAAGTGGCATTCAGCTCCGTTAGTACCTAGATTTTGAAACTTACACTTTAATACTTTTACTTTAACAGTGTTAGCCTCATAATCTCTGTGCACTAATAAGCCATGATAACTAGCATCATACCATTCACCACCACCTTTAATAGAATACATTGTTGGTTCTTCAATCTCGCCAGTCTTTTGGTTCTTGTACATCTTAGTTGGGTGTGCAACTACAAATACAAGTACATCGTACTTTTTAGCAAAGACTTCTATCTTAGTTAGATAGTCCATAGTATATCTGTTAACATCATCACTTGCTGCATTTATATCACGCACTTTGTTAAAGGGGTCAATAACTAAACATTTAATACCTTTACGTTTAACAAGCTCAGCCCCTTTCTTAAGAACAGCTTCTAATGAGTATCTTTCCATGTCAATGTGAAAATAATTAGCATTGCAATGATCTGCTATTTGATTCCACTTGTCTGTTCCAATATCTTCTTTAGACGGCATACCTTGCCAATGCTTACGCATTAACTTATGAGCGTGTAAAAATGTTGGTACATTTTCAGGCGAAGCGTACGCTGTTTTCCAATTGTAACGTTTGTTATATCCCACAACCATTTGATCGACAAAATCACTTTTACCGGAAGACGGAATACCAGTGACAGTAATAAATTGACCGGTATAAGTAGAAAAGATACTATCAAAGTTATCAAGCCCAACTTGAAATCCTGGCGTAAAGCCATTGCGTACAAAGTCAGTAACTTCATCTTCAATATCTCTGAACGTTGTAACATTCTCCATTGGTACAGGCTTTGCTCCTGTAATACGCTCTGATAATTTTTCTTTTCCATACCTCTGTAAATATTCGTTTGCGTCTTTACAATCTTCAAACGTTGTTATATAACAAACTTCGGATCCTAATCTTCGTATTAGCTCTGTTTGTAATGCTAGTCCAGCATCATCTGTATCAACAGCTAATATGATCTTTTCTTTGTCTTCAAAATAATCAATACAATTATCAAGATAATCAAGGTTGTTACTATTTAATGTTGCTCCATTAGGTACTGATATTGCATTTGTTATACCGGCTTCATGTAATGCTAACACATCCATCTCACCTTCTACTATTATACAATATTCAAAACCAACTGTAGCATCTATGTTATAAAATACTTTTTCTGCACCTGACACAAGTTTAAAATTCTTACGGCCATCTCTATATTTAATGTTCGTTAGTTGACCGCCCATAAAATAATTAAAGTGTATTGCATTCTCTTTCTTCTGAGTCTGAGGCATATATGTCATGCCTTCTGTAACTCTTACTTCTTCTAATGTATCTTTGCTGATACCTCTTGATGCAAACCATTCAACAACCTTAGGTGATATTTGTTTCTCAACAAATGGTGCAGGTTTTTCATATACTTTTTCTGCTTTACCTTTACGTTTAAAAGTATGCAGTTGAAAAGGAGTATTGCAATTATGACACGTACCAATACCTCTTTTCCAATCATAGGAAGCGCATTTAGCTTTCTGATTCTTGGGCTTCCGTTTATGAGAACATAAAGGGCATATACCCTGTGACTTCTCTTCTAGCCTATGCACGTTGTACTCGTCAATTGCAAAGCCGTTAATTTCAGTTACCATTATTTAAATACTCTTTGTTTAATTATTCTTTTATAATCTTCAGGTGTTTCTTCTTGAAGTAAATCATAGATGTGTTGAGTAAGCTCTAAATTTTCAGCTTTCAAATCTGCTATGTTGTACTCAAGATCTAACAATTTATTTTTATAATATTCTAACATAATATATATGGGTTAAAAAAGGGAGCATACATTTCTATATACTCCCGATAAATTTAATTAGATTAATTTCCTTCTAAGCATTCTGGACAGATGTCGCAATATTCGAAGTCACACTTAGTCATGACCTCGCCGCACATTTCGCATTGCTCTGACACTAGAAAGGTAAATCATCTTCTACTGCAGCCGGAGCTGGAGCAGCTTGCGCTTGACCGCCACCCTCTCTAGGCGCTGCATCTACGTTCGTTCCGTTTGTCCAAACAACTTTTACATTACCTAAGTAAACTTTGTCTGCTTTAGCGTCACGCTCGTCTTTTGTTTGCTCTACAATTATAGGGCCATTGTCTCCATAATTTCCAAGCTCATCATTAATTGTAATTGTAATTGGTAGATAACTACCTTTCTTTCCTTTGTAAATCTTGTCTTTAGGAATTGCGGCTAAATTTAGATTAGCCTTCATAATACTTGCCATACTAATACGTTTGTAATTGGTTAAACATTCTTGTTAATTGTTCTTTTGTCGCGCCCGTGTTTCGTCGAATGTTATCAACGGCTTTTACATGAGTTTGGTTTTTATAAAAATTTGATACTGCAGTTTTTATACCTGTTACAGAGCAGGTTTGTTTTTGTGTTCTTTTCATTTTAAATAATTTAATTAGATTCATGTGTATTATCTTTTGTTGATCGTGTTTAGTCTGCAACTATAATGTATCAACCTTAACATAGTCTTTAAGATCAAACAAAGGATCGTTTATTAGCGTTTCGTACGCTTCTACGGCATCTTTAACTTTCTGCTCGCCTCTACTATAGAATTCTTTAGAACAATCATATATACCTATTTGATGTGTCTTTTTGCATATTACGAGGAATACTAAATCGTATCCAAATATCTCTTTATATATGTACGCTTGACTATCGTAATTGTATATATTAGCACTCTTTTTAAATCTACTAATATCACCAGTGGTTTTTATATCCACTAGTAAGGCTTGGTCTTTGTTGATGCAATCAGCTTTACCTTTCCACCAGGTGTTATTTATTTTTTTGATACCAGGTTCTTCGTATATAACCTCTTCTCCTTCTAATAAAGATTGACATACTGAGTTGTTTTTAATTTTGTTAATCATTTCGTTGCATTTGTCAACTTCTTTACGTAAGATCATCATCTTACCATCGTTGTCTACAACATCTTTTTTATACACTTTTGTTACTCTGCTAGTAGCTTCTGATATTGGATAGTTAGCTTCTAACTTTTCCGGCTCTAGTATTGCAGTGTGGATGTATCCTCCAAGTACAAAATTTATATTCTGTTCTGTTGGTTTACCAAACTGTTCGGGATCATTAAGCAGTTTATATATGTCAGAGTTAGATCTATACTGTTTACCTATTCCATCATAATATTCTGCATCACTTCTAAGTAATTCAATTACTTTTTTCTGTTCTGCTTTAGTCATTTAGTCTCTGCTACAGGAGTTAGTAAATAAATCTCCATCTATCAATAAAGAATACTCTTCGCAAAAGCATTCACCGTCGATAGGCCCATATTCATAAACCGAATATTCTTGACCGTTTTTATATGTTGTTTCGATGCAGTTACCTGGAAAACACGAAACAAACATTAATCCTAGTAATAATAATATTAATTTTTTCATAATTATAATGTTTCAGTGGTTACAGGCGCTGCGTCCTTTAATGCTTTCTTAATTGCTGGTGTCATATCGTATTTGGCTGCTATAGCTGCAACATCTCCTCCTTCTTCAACAAACTTAATTGCTTTAGCAAACAAAGGGTCTTTCTTAGATGTTAATGTAGCTTTAGCTTTTTTACCGCTGTGATCATTTGATGCGTCTGCATCTGCTGTATCATCAATAAGTAATAAATTACCTAAAGCATATTTTTTACCATAAGACGAAGCTGCGCCGTATTTTTGAGGCATTGACATCCCCTTAGACATTAAGTCAACACCTACAATACTTGTAGCGTGTATAGCAAGGTCGCTGTCACCATCAAATATGGTAGCGGTTGCTTTTATAATTGGAGGATCAACACTGATAAGTTCTTCTGAAACTGTTACAGTAACTTTGTGTTCTAATAAGAACGGCTTGATAGCTTCCAGTATATCTTCCGCAGCACGGTAATGATACTTACCAAACCCATTGTATCTGGATTTTTTTGCTTTCAGCTTCGCCTGGATGGTAGCTAGTTTTTGGTTTAAATTTAATTTCATTTATATAATTTTTATTGGTTTAAATACATTGGTGTTATATATATAATTACACGTTTTTTTAATAAACTACGGATTATTTTTAGTTATAAGCTAAAGTAAATCAGGTAGTTGCGCATCATTTGTCTTTTCAATTAGCTTATCAATAGCCTTGCGTTTTATCTCTGAAATGCGTACTCCTTTCTTCTTGTAAGACCCATCGATACCCAGTATCTCACAGATTTCAACAGCATCGTGTTTATTACAATCAAGGCCATAACTTAATCTTATAACTTCTCGTTCGCGATCGGTTAAATGTTTCTTAGTTAGTGCTAAAAGATACTCATTCAAGAAATCTATATTGTATTCTTTTGAGTCGTCTGGTATCTCAAGTTCAAATCCTGATTCGCTATCATTGTTCGCTTTAAAGTCACCAATATATAATGACTTTGATTTGTTTATTAAACTGTTAACGGCAGGATCTTTAGAACCTTTTCGTATCTCAGTGATCTTCCACTCAGGTACTTTGATATCACCCATATTATGATTGATATATCTTCTTATTGTTCCCTTAATTCTTTTTGATAAAAAAGACTTTAGTGTTTGTTCTACATTTTTAGATTCATTCAATACTACCCAATCTATCTTATCAATAGCATTGATCAATCCGACATGTCCTGATTGTATTAAATCATTTATAGTTAATACACCAATTGCTTGATGTGATGTAGCAAACTTACGTGCTAGGTTTTCCGTTAAAGGCATGAACTTAATTACAAGCTCGTCTCTGGTATATTCTTCAAAGGATAATCCAGGTAAATTATTTAATGTATGTTTAAGATCTTTTTGGTATCTTACATAGTTACTTATATTATATTTTTTCATTCTGTATTTTTTTATACGCCTCCGTCATAGCCTGATGATTAGCGTAATATCTATTGTTTATTTTGCGCATCCAAGCATCAAACTTACTAGCTGTTGTTGGCCATTCGATGTCTTGATTTACTTTATCATTTGAATTCATATATTATTTTTTTAAAACTTTAGCATAATACCACATAGGTTTGTCATAAAAACACGTGATTATATATGTATACTTAAACAATTTAAATGTTAGTTTAATATTTATTTTTTACTAAAAAATATAACATCTAGTTTAAATATCCATAATAATTTAGCGGTAGTTATATTCATATATTTTCTTTAAGTCTTTTAATCGTTGCAAAAACGTTTGCAGCTTTTTTATAGTCTTCAGTCTTTTCATAATATTTAAGCAATAAATTTAGTTCTTTAATTTGTTCTTCATTACTTGGTAGCTCGTGAATAAACTCTTCGTTCATTGCTTTAGCTTCCGCATCAAAACGTTCAAACAACTCTTCTACAATTAAGTCTACGATCTTTTGCATCTCTTCTTCTGTCATACTTTAATTTAAGTTTACAAGTTCATACTCTCCTGATTTTATTTTGTCTCGTGTTAGCTCGATGTATTCGCCTAAAAATTCATTGCGATACTTACCAGTAGTGCGCGAGTAATCCCAAGCGTTTTCGTCAAGTTGTACTTTATTGTAGTGATCACGGAAAGCGATCGTGCTGTTATAGCTCTGAAAGTATGTACCCTTTGGCGTATATATTATAAACTGAT
>Ga0181412_1000627_pt1 | contig 14798 bp, 5 predicted proteins | sample 35SPOviralmetaG_FD_130113 | JGI IMG/M metagenome (GOLD analysis project Ga0181412, IMG submission 130113) | Marine viral communities from the oligotrophic San Pedro Time Series (SPOT) site, San Pedro Channel, CA, USA - 35 SPOT_SRF_2012-08-15 | ecosystem: Environmental > Aquatic > Marine > Strait... | reverse complement strand
TAAGTCTGATAATGCGCGGGACTTAAAGTCTTTGTTTCTCGATATAGATTGCGGGACGGACAAACCTTATCAAACCCAAAGTGATGCGCTAAAAGCATTAAGAACATTTCGTAAAACATACACTCTACCTAAACCTTTTATAGTAAATTCAGGGCGCGGTCTGCACGTATACTGGACGTTAGATAAGTCTTACTCGCGTGAAGAATGGAAGCCCGTGGCATCACAGCTTAAGGCAACATGTCTACAGGACGGGTTGGACATTGACCCCGTTGTAACTGATGATGCGGCGCGGCTACTACGTATCCCTAACACACGTAATTTTAAAGGCGAACAGCCATTACCTGTGGTTGTAGTTCTTGAAGGTGATTTAGAGGTAGAGCTTGCTGCTTTTGCAGATAAGTTACCTGCAGAGTTAATACCAATTCCTTCTATCAATAGCTCTTCTCAAGAAGATCTTGAAGATATGGAACGGGCTAAAGGGCTTTCAAAATACAGATACAATTTTAAAAACATTATTACTAGTACACGTAGTGGTACAGGTTGTGCTCACATAGAACGAGCCATACTTAAACCCGATGAACTAACTTACCCAGAATGGCTACACACACTGTCTATAGCTAAACGGTGCGATACAGATGGAGTGGAGGAAGGCACAACTCCTGCGGTACATTTAATTTCTAAACGTGCAACGAACTACGACCCAGAAGAAACTAGAAAGATTTCTGAGTCTATTGAGTACCCACATACATGCGTCAAGTTTGACGAGGACTATCCCGGTTTATGTAAAGACTGCGGTCATAAGGGTAAGATTAAAAGCCCTATAGCTTTATGTAGCGAAATAAAAATAGCGCAAGATAATACAGAAACAATTCAAGTTCCTGTTGTGCCAGAAGACCCAGAAGAAAAAGAAGCAGGTGTGGTTGTAGAAAGCCCCACACTAAGAGTAAAGACTACAAAAGTAACTGTCCCTGATTACCCTAAACCTTATGAAAGACCTAATGGTGGAGGTGTAGTGCATGTAACTAGTGACGCAGAAGGTAACAGAGAAGAAGCCTCAGTTTTAGATAACACTTTGTATGTATCTAAACGAATGATTGAAGACGGAAAAGGCCCATCTTATGAGATAAGGCATCTTTCTCCTCACGAGGGAGAACGTTCTTTTTTAGCAACTCAGACTGAGTTAACTAGTGTAGAAAGCTTTCGTAACGTAATGAACAAAAATGATGTATTAGTTGGCTCTGAAGAGGTAAAAAAAGCTATGTCGTACGTAAAAGCTTGGATGAAAAAACTTATAAACGCTGGCCCTGCAACTTATGTTAAGCCTCAGTTTGGGTGGACGGAGCACTGTAAATCTTTTGTATTAGGAGATAAAGAAATATTTGCAGACACTGTTAAAGACAATCCCGCAGGAACACGGACTGCTCAGTATATACCGATGTTTCAGCAGAAAGGATCGTTAGATGAATGGAAAGAGCTGGCTAAATTCTATGGGCAAAAGGGGTTTGAACAGCATCAATACATGTTTGGTTTGAGTTTTGGCTCGCCACTTATGGAGTTTGTATCAGGCATATCTGGTGCTATCTATAACCTTACAAGTACCGAAACGGGAATAGGTAAGACAACAGGTATGTGGGGTGGTGCTTCTGTATGGGGTGACCATAAACAGATAGTGCTTATTGGAAAAGATACAGACAATTCAGCTTGGAATCGTGCAGAGATAATGAAAAATTTGCCGCTTTATATAGATGAAATATCTAACTTTAAAGCAGAACAAGCAAGCAACTTCTGCTACTCAATCAGTGACGGAATGCAAAAGAACCGTATGAGTAATGAAGGTCAAAATGCGGAACGATTTAGAGCGGAAGTATGGGCTTTAAGTTGTGGTACTACAGGTAATAGTAGTCTGACACAGGTAGCTTCTACATTTAGAGAGAATCCAAAAGGAGAGGCGGGACGAGTAGTTAGTGTTACAGCAAAAAAACTACTTAAAGGGGATGAAGACACACTAAGAGCAAACGAGCTTAATGACAAACTAGCAGCTAACTACGGCTGGGCAGGACCAATATTTATACAGCACGTAATAAAAAATAAAGCTGAAGTAGAACAAGAAGTAAAAGATATACGTACGAAAATGATAAAAGAATTGAAAAGCGAAGCGCAAGATAGGTTTTGGGTGGCTCAAGGCGTGACGACGTACGTTGGGTGTAAGATCGCTAAGAAAATTGGGCTTATAGATTGGGATTTGGATAACTTATGGAGGTGGATCATACATACTATATTGGCACAGAAACATGATTTACAGGAGATGGACATGGATATTAATGACGTAGTAGCGCAGTTCTATATGGATAATGTACGTTCGATATTACGTATTAGTAGTACGACAGATGGGAGAGATCCGGTAATATTAGCTACGTTAGAACCTCAAGACATCCCAACCCATAAGTTTATAGGTAGGCACGAGACAGATATAAACAAATTTTATATACGTGTCGGACCTTTTAAGAGATGGTGTAGTGACCATAAATACGATTGGAGTACTATAAAAAGTCTTATGGTTATACATATGAATGCTAAGAATGTTAAGAAAAACATGGGTAAAGGCACTAAGGCAGCGATAGGTGTGACGCATGTATTAGAATGTACGTTCGCTATTGACTCTATTCCTAACCCAGAAGGTTCAGATGAGGCTAAGTCGGAGTGATATATCCCCTGATGGGGTAAGAATAATTATAGATTGGAGTGGGTTTGTAGTTGGCACTTCTCTATTCATACCATGCGTTAACGCGAAACAAGCTGTAAACGATATAGTCTCGGCTAGCGGTATAGAGAGACGACACTTAACAAAACGAGTTTGTATAGAAAAGGGTAAGTACGGAGTACGTGTTTGGCGAGTTAGTTAAAAGTCCTCGTACTCCGCTCGTGAATCTAATAGCATTTGAATGAAACGTTTATCAGCTACGTTACCACCTAATAATCTTGCAATAGCAGACCCTCTAGCGCGAGTAGTTAGGGACTGCTTTAGACTATCTCCGTCTATACCTGCTTCAGGGTGTTTTTGATTGAACTCTCTAATAGCTTTTACTGTTTCTTGCTTCCCTACCTCGTCTCCATTTTTATGGGAGAAGGCATACAGGTCTAGTAAGGCAGACCGCATATCTACTATTCCGCTTACTACGCGGCGATCTCTTGATAGCCTGTCTTGCGCCGAACGAAGTGCAGCCGGTCGGAATCCCATTGCTTCTTTGATTGCAGCTCCTACAGTAACGTCAGCAAGGATGGGGTCGCCTCGTGTTGTTTCGTACGCTCCTGTTGTAAAGTTCCTACTAGATTTTTTAATGTTAGAGAAAGCAGTTGGTAGTATTCCCTCTATAGCCCGCTGATTGTTTTGAGGATCGTCGTCAAATAGTTTTGTAATGTTATCTCCCAAACGGAACCCTATACCTATTGTTGGACCTCCATAAGTCTCTAAGGCTGAACGGAATTTATCTTCACTCCGATAGTTGCCGGGATCTCTGACTAATAAGTTAGTTAAAGCGATACGGTCAGTAACATCAACACCAAAGTATTTAGCTAGCATACCGTAGTACCAGCCGTCTCCTACCGTCTTAGCGACTATAGTATTAGTGTCGTCCTCGTCTTCATCTAAGAACATGTCGGCAACGGCGGCAACTATACCGTAAAACGGCAGACCTTTAGCCCCAACCATCGCTCCACCAGTAGCGGTCATATATACAAACGCGCTACGTAAAGCACGATCTTCTTCTATTTGTTCTGGTGTACGTGCAACTCCTCTAGCTTGTCGAGTCATCGCTTTGAGCATTCGCAGTTGAATGTACAGTACTTGAGCTGGGAATCGCTTAAACTGGTAAAGAATAGCCCCCGGTCCGGTCTGTGCCCAACGAGGGGCAGTAGCGAGAAGCGCAGAACTGTTCGCGTATTCCATAAATTCAGTAGCAACTTTTGCAGCTTCTGGTCCAAACTGTGCTATATCTGCTTCCGACATATCAGCTATCTTTATGGCGGGTTTTCCTTTGTTTGCTTCTGCGTAAGCCTTCTCTACTTCCAAGATGTAAGAACTAGCCGCAGTAATTTGACGGATCGCACGCTCCGAATGATTAAAGATAAAGCTAGATACGTAAGCCAACTTGTTAAGAAATGGAGCCGCTGGGTTTTCATAGTCGGCGTTTTCTGAAGCTATGGTGCGAGTGTCTAATCCTATTTCCTGTAACCGTTCAATGAGAAACTTTAATGGTCCGCCTTCTTTGTTAGTGTAACTAAACCCACCAAACTCAGACACATCTCCTATTTCCCCATCTTCAGTAATCCCTTCTCGTGTAACGTTCCCGAAAGACTGAGTGTATAGCTTTATGGCACGACTCATCGCTGAGGTTGCTTTGACCCCACCAAACTTACCGGATAGCAACGGGCCTACTATCATAGGTAGCGTAGACATGTTGACCGCAGCAGAAGAGATATTAAAACCTAACGTATAAATAAAAGAACTTGAACGTAACTTACGCGCCCAGTTAGGAAGGTTAGGGTTTTTAACAAATTCTAAATAACTTGGTAGCTTACCTACTTGCCGGTTTGTCTCGCCTTTAGTGCCTACTAACGCTAGTGAAATATCGTTTACCCAAGCACGGTCTCTATTAGATATATTTTCTGATAGTGCAGCCCCTTCTCTTACTTTGTTAGCAGCGTTAGTAAGTTTTACTTCGTACGACAGGTTAGTAAAACTATTAATTAATCTAGGAAAAGAATCTTCAAATGTTTTAAGCGCATTTGTTTCGTATCCTGCTAATCCTTTACGCTGTTTATGTCCTTGTACCAAGCCCTGTTCAGGAAGAGACTTTAATAAGACATCGTTTACAAGGTCTATAGCTTGTTGTGGTATCTTAACTTCTCGCTCAGTTTTATTACCCGCAGCGTCTATGTCTGTAATGGTGACGGGTTGTTTAAGTGAATCAAGCAACTGCACTAAGAATCCAGTAGGGACATTAACACTCTCTGCTGTCATATCGGGACGGGGTTTTGGGTTAATAGAGTCTTCGATCACGTTTGGGTTGTTTCTAAGGTTTCTTATAGCGATCTTTCTTGCGCCCGGAGTGACGTGTGCGCTTACACCATAATCAGTACCTTCAACAGGGGTTTTGTATTTAAATTCAACCCAGTAGTCTCCTGTGCGATCTAGTTTAAAATAAGGATCAATTACCCCTGAATTTAGAATTTTCCTAAACGCTTTTTCTTTAACTGTTTCTTTGACTGCGGACTCTAAATTTAGATCGTCTAACTTAGCGTCTATCGACTCTAGTATTTCCTCATTCATTTTCTTGTACATATCTCTTATTTCACGATATGTAGTTTGTTGTTTTGGTGTTAGGCTTTCGTACAACTTCTTTACTTTTTTATATTCGGCAACACGTTCTGGAGTCGAGTTAAGTTTTCTAACTCCTGCGCGGACTACTGTCCTATCTAAAGCATCCACCGCTTCGTCACGTTCTGTTGCTGTGTTGTATATAACTTTCTCTACAGCCTTACCGTTTTTATCTGTGTAGCTGTAGCCAAACTTTTCGTAGCGATTGCTAGGTTTTGTAGGGTCTACTTCTTCTATCGTACTGCGGCCAACTAACTCATTGAATATTTCAATCGCCTTACTGTCACCTTTAAACGCCGCTTTAAAATCGTTTAATTTGTTACCAAAACCTTTCATGCGTTCGTTACGATCACCGTCCTGTTGTTTGATAACTTCTTGAAAATCTCTAGTGGCTTCATAAAAAGGTTTAAGTTCAGGATTTGCTTTTACAAGATCCACGAGATTATCTAAAGTCATCGCGTTAATTAGAGTCATACGGCCAGTGTCACTGTACTGTTCTGCCCTACCCCATATATGATCTCGTGCGTCTTTTAGCGTTTTAACTGGAGCAAGAGCCGTACCACCCGCTATCAGTTTATAAACAGCACGAGCTGCATCGTTATTAGCAAGAGCTTGAGGAACAGTTGTAGCGTCACGCGTGTCTATAGCTTCTGCGACAAGCATGTTTATATACTCTACCGTTTCTTCCTCCATGTTCTGGACTGGAGTTGTTGGTAGCCCAAACAAACTTTTAACTGCATTAGTAAAACGTTGCCATGCAGTTAACTTACTACCAGCAGGTTTATAGGAAGCTAGCGTCGCTCTAAATTCGGGATTGGTATAAGCTTCTGCAACGAAGTCTTGTAAAGACTCTTTACCATAACTACCTTCTGGTAGCTTACCTTTAACTTCATTAAACAATCTGAGTAACTGTTTAGTGACTGGGTGGGATTGGTTGTACAACGTTGTAGAAGTAACTGCGTGTGCGGCTTCATGTAATAACGTGTGCGAGTTTAAAGGTTGAGTCAGGTCTATCTGAATTAAATTCTGAGACGCAATATAAGTACCCGCAGATTTAACCCCACTAGGGCTAGCTAATCCGTCTACGAATTCAACGTTTATATCTTTAATAGCTAAAGAGAGTGCGATAGCTGTATTACGTACTTTAGCGTTAGGGGCATCGGCTGCAAGTTGTTCAAGCGCACCTTTTAAATCGTTATCCAGTACCTTATTGTTAACCGACTCCGAAACTAAAGGCATAGTAGCAGCCACAGCATTAGAGCGCAGGTATTCTATAATCCCCGCCGCGTCTTCTAAGTTAGACCCATAGACATCCATAGTTTGCAGCGCTTCTTCCGTTAGCGCGTCATCCTGTTTGTTTTCTTTTTCTATATACTCATCTTCTAGATTCTCTCTTGCATCTTGTTCCGCAGTAAACTTTTCTAGGAAAGCGTCGCCTCGACGTTCTTGAGATTCATAAAATGTTTTGTACTCCGTTAGTTTAGCATTAGCTTCAGTACTAAGATTATCTTGTACCCATTTAGTAGCAGCGTCAGCGCGACGTATTTCTTTGTTTGCTACATCTTTTGGTGAAACTTTATCTAACGAAAGTGGGAACGTTCCTTCAAAAGCAATCGCACGGAGGGCTTGGTCCTCATCAACAGTATTTTGCATATAGTAGGACACAGAGGCTCGTGGAGTGTACTTACCACGACTTGGTAGAGCCTTTCCCTTAAGATTAAGTAGCTTCTCTGAATCCGTAGTAGGTAAAGCAACAGTTGACATTGGTGGCTGTGGTACGTCAGTAAGACTTGCACGTGTATCAGTAGCTGCGGGAGGGGGCTTAACAGAAGGAGGAACTACTTTACCTAACGCACGGTAATTTAGTAGGTTAGCCCTAACCTGTCTAGCAGCTTTTGGATTACTACCACGGTCTTCAGCTTTTTTAATTTGCCCACTGTACGACGTGATTAGTGTTTGCAGTGCTTCCTGTACTTCTGGACTACTCACGTCTTTACCCTGTAGAGCTTTTCTTTTACGTATAGGCGCACTTTTAGGAATACCAAGAGTGTCAAAAAACTCTGGAGTAATGGGGGTTTCGACGGTTTCGCTTGTTTCTGTTTGTGCTTGCTCTTGGTTTACATTCGATGTCTTTACTTCAGAGACTAAGCTTTCTATACCACCCCCATCTGGATCAATGCCGGGACGCGACTCCGCTAGAGTGTAAGTTCTTTCTGTAATGATTTGTTTTTCTACGTCAGTAGGGGCTGTGTTAGTTATACCTGCTTCTGCTAAAGCGTTAGAAAACGCTCTTTCAGTGTTAACCTGACTTGTTGTATCAGTTTCGGCTAAAACTTTTGTTAGTATTGGCCCCCGTTTAGTTTGCGTTTCTTCAGCTCGTCGAGTGTCTATACGCCCCTGTACATCTGCTAGCGCAAGATTTTGTGCTGCTCTTTCTTCTGCATTCTGTTCTGCTTGTTGGTTCGCCTGTAAAGCTGCTTCTTCATCAAGTAGTTCTTGTAGTTCTTCTGACTCCGCTCGTTCTACTAAGTCAGTTTCTGAAGTAACTTCTACCGGAGCTTCTGCCGTTACACCTGCAAGGTCTTCTACATCCATTAATTGTTCAGGTTCTGGACCTTGAAAAGCCTGTTCTGCCGCAGCGCGTTCTTCTGGGAACATGTCACGGGTTTCATTGTCAGGCGTAAAAACTTGCATTGCTTCTTTATTGGCAACGGCTTCTTCTTCAGCTTTAGCTCTCTGTTCAGCTTCTATTCTTTTAATAGCGCGACGTTGTTGTCCCGGAGCAATTGCTTCAAGAATACCTTGTAAGAGGCCACCCACTCCTGCACCCATACCGAAAGATTCGCCAGTGTCCGTAAACACACCGCGTTCTGGATCGTATATACCACGTTGGATAAGGTTCTGACCTACTTCACTGATGGCTTCTTGGATACCTTCGTCTAGTGCCGCTTTACCTACGCGTCCTAAAGGAGCTTTTTCTGCGGCCCGTGAAATTTTGCTAATTAACCTACCACTAAGTTCTTCTGCTACTTCGTCCGCATTGTTACCTAGAACCTTTCTAAACCTATTAACGATCCTAGCAGGACCGAACATTTCCATTGCGCCCGGAATAGTACCTAACCCAGCAGCCTTACTTATTTCTTCTTCAGTAGCTCCCGATGCTATTGCGCGTTGAGCAGCTTCGCCTGATCCTGCGGTAATACCTGTAAGTGCTCCTACACCAAGACCAACCGCACCAAAGGGAGCAGCCGCAAGAAACGGTAAAGTGGAGCCTACACCACCTACAAAGTCCAGATATTTGCTGTCTTCATAAGCTTCACCGGGAGCAAGCGTTTCCTGTACATCACCACCAATTTCAGCAATGCGAGCACGAGCAGCTTGTTCAGCTTCTTCAGGTAAAAGAAAGGATGCACCTGTAGCGGCAGATTCAACAAGACCCGCAGCACCACTAAGTAGAGCTTTACCTGTCTCAAGCCCGTACCCTAATAATGAAGTTTCTTCTTCAGGTTCAGGAACAACAGGTTCAATGGGAGGAGGTTCAGGAGTGGGCTGACCTCGCAGTTGTTTATAGGCTGTGGCTACTGTTTCAAACTCTTCAGTACCTTTTTTTGCTTGGTTGGCGACAATCCAGTCGGCGTACCTATTAACGTCTGGCATAAGTTATATACCTAAAATTGCATCTGCCGCTTGTTGTTCAGGGGTTAAGTTCCCCCCACCACTTCCACCACCCATTATTTGGTTTCTTGCGGCCATTTCAGCATTTTTAAGAGTTACTATTGAGTTTCGTTTTGCTTCCGGTGTACTCACTTCGTCTGATTGTATGTTTGCTATAGCTGTAGCAATGGCTACAGTATTTTTGGAGAGGCTATCTCGTAGTAAACGTTGATACTCTGCGCTATTTCTCGCGGTTAGACCCTGCTCTCTTAGTTTTGCCAACTCGTTAGATGCTTGAGTAGTGAGAGCAGTTAAATCAGTCCTTGCGTTTTGAATAGCTGCTGAAGTTTCAGAGGACATTTGTACGCTAGTAAGGTTGGCTAGACTTTGTAGTGCGGTATTCATCTCAGCCGAGAAAGTCTTAGCTAGTTCAGTACCGGCTGCAAACGCTTTCTCTCTGGCGGCTCTATCCATTCCCAATGTTTCTAATTCAGCAGCAATCGGTGCAAGCTCTCTTTGCCTTTCTAAATCTCTAACTTGTTTATCAAAAGCAGGTCGTGCAGCTGCTCCTCTTCTACCCGCACCAATGATACCTCCCGGCCCTGAATGACGTTCTAAAGCACTTTCTATCTTCTGTTGTCTTAATATTTCTGGGTCTAACTCTGCGGATAAAGCTTTAGCTTGTGCGTCAGCGGCTTGTTGTCTCAGCAGTCTTTCTCTATCAGACATACCATAAAAATCCAAAGCATCTTGCCGACGTTGCGCTTCTTCAATAGCACGGTCTCTTCCTAAAGCACCTTTAGCGTACTCTGACACAATATCTGTTAAATCTGATGTGCCGGGTTCAACATTAATTTCGCTTATACTCTCTACAATATCCTCAACTACGTCCGGTTTTTCTGGGGAGGTAGAAGTAGTAACTACAGGAGGAGGAGGAGTTCCATTACCTGTCAGTTGTGCAGTACCGCCCATTGGAAGATTCTCTGGATTGCCCGGTAAAAATTCAGTTACAGAAGGCTTTGCATTTATTATTTCCTCTAGCTCAGATATAGGTACACCTTGGCTTCTTAATGCCCGACGTTGTTGCCGTACTAGCTCTTCGCGTTCACGCCGTGCAAATCTTTCAGCCTCTTCTGCTTTTAGGTTTTCGCGTCTTTGTTCAAAGGATAGATAAGTAGGGCGTTCAGACGGTGGATTTGCTAAAAGATAAGCATCTGCTGCTGCTTGCATAGAAGGACCGATAACTAAATCTCCTTCTGCGTACCCAATAATCCCACCTTCTTTTTTATCAATGACACCACTACCTATCAGAATATCTTTACGAGTAATTTTACCGTCACCGCTTAAATCGGGAAAACTTGAATCTTTAACTTGGCTACCATTAGTACCGTCGAATCCAACAATACCACCACCTACCATGCCTTTTACGTATATACCTAATCTTTCTAGCTGCTTCCCAAACATACCTATTAAGCCGGGGTTTTGTTCTACTTCTGCCTTAAGTTCCGCACGTTCTTGTGGAGTAATTGCTGGGCCTTTATCGAGCATTCGCTTGATGAACGGAATCTTGCTTCTTATTATTTGGTCACTTTCCTGCATGTTAGACCCCATGTCCATCATGCCTTGACCTACCCCCTGTCTGACTTTTTGAAGGAGGGATCTATCTTGTTCTGGTGGTCCTACAATCAAATCCCCTTCTGCATACCCAACAATCCCGCCTTGTGCAGCTCTCATCATATTAGGAGCGGGCATCCCAGCCATTCCTTGCATTGGTGGACGCATAGGTTGACGTTGTTGGCCCATCATAGGTGGACGCATAGGTTGTTGACCCATCATAGGTGGACGCATAGGTTGTTGACCCATCATAGGTGGACGTTGTTGTGCCATCATAGGACGGCGTGGAGGAGTACTTTGTTGTGTACGAGCTAATGCGGCTGCAATACCATCTAAGCTTTGTTGTTGTCTTTGTTCTACAACCGTAGCAGTAGTAGGCCGACCCGCTTGGGCTAATAAACCATCCGCACTTGCTATCAAATTAGTTGCTTCTTGTAGGTTCAATAAAGCTTCTGTTGCAGGAGGGAGAAGGTTCTCTAAACCTTCATTAGAAACTACTTCCATAGCTGCTGCTGTACGAGGGTTATTAGCTTGTGCCATTGGGTTTGTCTGTTGTAAAGCCGCTAATCCGTTCATGTAATGATCCCTCCAGAAATAACAGGCTGACTAGTATTTTGATTTTGTGGGGCAGGTTGTGCATATGGATCAAGAACAAATGGCCCCTGTACAGGTGTAGGAGCAACGTATGTAGCGTTAGGGTAAGCACCCATATCTGGGCCGCTGACTGGAGCGGCTGGAGTGCTACCTAAACCTGAAATTAAATTGAATATGTCCCTACCGCCGCTAAACGCTCCTGCTATAGCTTCCAAACCTGAAGGTTGGTAGTAAGAGTAACTTTGAGTTTCAAGAGGTAGTCCCTGTAGCAAAGACTGTTGGTATTGAACTTTCTTAAACGGATCGTCTCGTTCTTCTCTAAACTGAGCGTAGTCTGCACCAATACCTTCGCTTGTAATACCTCTTTGTGTAGCTCCCGCCGCTAACTGTGCGTCAAGTGCTTGTAGGCCGTAGGTTCTATCTCTATTGTAAAGGTCAGTAGCGCGATCAAAAGCTTCTGAATACCCCCGTCCTGTAATCCCCGCTATCCTATCCAACGCCCCACGAGCTAACTCCGCATCAGCAACTGCTTGACGACCCCCACCATACGCTCCTGCTTTTGCATACTGACTTTGCATGGCTTGTTGTGCTATCTGTGCTTGGCGTGTCGCCTCATCATACTGAGGTTGAAGAACCGCTTCCAAGTAAGGATTCATGTACTGTTGAACTACGTTATCGGACGCAGGAGTAAAATCAGGCGTTTGACCAGAAGCGATTTGCTCCGCAGTAAGAGGAGTGTACGCTGCACCCGTAAAAGAAGCTGTTGATGCTTGAGGTAGTTGAAGCGCACCTAATCCTTGAAACGCTTGTGTCTGAAGGGCTGACGATCCTGCTGTAAGTGGTCCTTGATAGGCTTGATAGGGTAACTCTGATAGTGCAGCCCCCTTTCCCAACATATCGGTAACATAAGGTCCAGCCCAACTAGATAAGGAAGATTCTTCTGCTCTTGCTTGCCCTAAACCGGGATTAAGAGTTGCATTGGCATCGGCGGCAGCTTGTGCTGCGGCTTCTTGAGGAGACATAGCCATAGTTATTTCCTTACGCTAAATATTGGTTAGGGTCTATCTGCTTACCCTGATTAGGATTACCCGTGCGATCTTTACGCACTCTTTCCATCATACCGTATAAGTTCTGCGCCCCTGCATCGGAGTTACCATTACCCAAGTGACTTACTACATCTGCGGGTATAACAAACTCACCATCACTCAAAGCAGCGGGTTGAGAGTTACCTATCATAGCAGGGACATCATCAGCCATGCCATCTGTAATACCACCTAAGTAGTAACCGTTATGAGGTAGAGATGTTAGACCCCCCGCTGCTTTTTTTACGGGAGTTTGACTATTGCGTAGTTTTTGTACCTCAACAAACTTTTCAAAACTGTTTTGTGGGATACCATTGACGGCTGCCCCAAAGCTTTTTAGCTCTTCAATTTGCCTAACAGCTTGTTCTTTTTGTTGGTCACTCCCCGCTGCCATAGTGTTTTCGAGTTTTACTATCTTATCCACTATATCTAAAGATTCTCCAAAACCTGCATTTACCCCATAAGGGTATTCATAAGTCATCATTTCGGCATTGTCTTGAAAACGAGGTACACCAAAAGTGTTACCTTTGTCTGGAGTGCCGTAGCTTCTTACTAGCTCTGCCACTTGTGCGGTAACTTCTTCGGGTAAACCTTCGGGTTGTGGGTTTGGAAACAACCCCATAGACGCGTCAAAAGGGTTAGGTCTACCTGTCATTTTTGATGTGCTTCCCCCCGCTGCAAACTCCGCACCGCTAAAAGGATTGTTTAAATTCTGTGTGGCTAGCTGCCATTTTTGTGCATCACTTATCGCTTGCTGCTCCGGTACTGACTGCCCTTCTGGGATAAAAGTAGTATCTGAAAAGTAACGCCGTCCACCACTTCCGGGTCGTCTATCAGGATCGAAAGCATCGCCTGTCATCGGTACAGCTTGACGTTCGGCAGTGTATTCTGGAATACCCCCTTGATACCCAGTAATGTTATTAGCTTCAGCGCCTAAGCCAAACAAATCAGATATAGTTTCAGAGTTACCGGCTCGACTAGCAGCAAAAGCTGTTAAAGCAGGGATAAGGGCCGCATAATCAATACCACCTCCATCAGCGGTAAAGTAATCCATAACATTAGACCCTAAGTTAGTGCCGTAATCTAATATCCCACTACCTAAATTTTTTAACCAATCCACTTTAACGCCTCCCTATGATGCGTTCTATTTCGTTAACAAAGTCGTATTGTTTAATTCTACCACCTTTTGCGGCATTTACTGTTGGTGCAAATATGCTTTCGCCACCAATATCGTATAGGTAATTTATAAGTGCTAAGTCTCCTGACTCAACATCTACTTGAGCGCCTGTACCAGCAAAAGGTGATGCCCCTGCAAACAGTTGTTCTACAGCATCTTGACCTTTGCCTTTATCATTACCATCACCATCACCTGTGCCCGTACCTGTGCCCGGACCTGTACCTACTCCTGTACCCGGATCACCAGTAGGGTAAGCACAAACACCCATAGCATTTCGAGTCATGCCGGGAGGACAAGGAGTAGGACCAGTAGGACCAGTAGGACCACCCGGAGCTGTACCACCCAAACCACCCGGACCTGTACCACCTGTACCACCCAGACCAGCAGAATCGCCAGCAGGACCGTCAGCAGGGTCAGTAGGACCGTCAGCAGGACCACCGCCAGCAGGGGCAGGGGCAGGGGCAGGGGGCGTTTGGGTAGGACCAATTACAGGCGCATCGGTGGGTAAATCAAACGCCCCCAACTGCCCGATAACGTTAATAAGGTTAGGTATTCCCGTATCAGGGTCTGCTTCACCAACTGTAGCAACTTTGTTTCCGCTTTCGTCTACTACGTGCTCTGCTATAACATCACCCGTGCTGTTGAGATCGGGCCTTACTGAGTACTTACCCCCGTCTGCTATAGGTACATCGCTGACATCTCCCGCTGGAAACCTTTCCCCACTAGCAGATACAAAAACATTATCCGTAGCGTCATAAACAAAAACATTCATAGCGTCAGACTCTGTACCCCCAGCAGGGGGAGAAGCATCGCCGATAATATCAGCAGCGGTGTCAGCGACTGTTTGTGCAGCATTATCAGCAGCTACTTGTGCAGGATCAGAAGGTAATCCACTAGAAGCACTAGAACTGCCCCCGCCTGAATCAGCTTCGTCTGGTGTATCCTTACTATAGTCGTAGTCTTGAGCCGCAGGGTAGGCTTTAAGTATTGATAGGACTTCAGTAAAGTCTCTATCAGACAAATCAGGGGTTCTATCCACTCTGTCTACAAGCTCATTTATTAACTCTTCATCTCCCGCACCTTCAGCGTCAGGGCTACCAAACATTTGTTGTAGTTCAAACTGCTCTATAGCTTGGTCAATATCAAACCTTGCTGCTTCTTCAGGAGTCATGGGAGTAGCTTCCATACCCTTATCAAAAAAACCTAAAGCATCAAGAGCTGAATAAAAGGCGTAAGCTGGGCCAAGACCTTGCATTAAAGTCCCTAAGCCAAATTTAGCAGCCCCGGTTTTTGCTGCTTC
>Ga0181412_1000625_pt1 | contig 14830 bp, 25 predicted proteins | sample 35SPOviralmetaG_FD_130113 | JGI IMG/M metagenome (GOLD analysis project Ga0181412, IMG submission 130113) | Marine viral communities from the oligotrophic San Pedro Time Series (SPOT) site, San Pedro Channel, CA, USA - 35 SPOT_SRF_2012-08-15 | ecosystem: Environmental > Aquatic > Marine > Strait... | reverse complement strand
TTATACGTGAATATACGAAAAATATTTGCGGCAACCAAATTGGTCGCCGCTTTTCTTATGTTTTATTTTTTTGTAATATTTTTTCTTATTCCTATGGGGTGTAGGAAGTTTCATAGCATCATACCATTCATGCTGTGTAAGTGTAATCTTTTTCATTGCCTTTTGATTGTAAGTCTACAGATAAAGCCCAACAGAAATTTTTTAGCTCACCCGCTTCATGTAAAACTAAAAAATCAGCATCTGTCATGTGATTAAATAAGCTTGTTACTGTTACATTCATTCTATTTCCCTTGTCCCTTATATTGTTTAACATAGTTTTTACTTTGTTTCATCTTACTAGATTTACTTTTTGCATGTATCCCAGGTCGTTTTTTTCTTTTATTTGGTGTATAATCACCTACAACTACTCGTGCCATAATCTATTTTTGCTTATAAATATAATCTATAACCAGAAAATTGCTCCATATATTGAGTTATTTTTACCCCATTGCCATCTTGTTTAATTTTTCCGGTTCTAAACCATTTTTTAACACTACCAGCACCACCTAAGTGTGCCGCCGCCAATAATCCTGATTCTGTTATTAATATACCATTTATTACTTGCCCATCAAACTTATCTATATATTTTCTAAGACGTTTTTTATTATATATAAGTAATTTCTTCATTGCTTCTTCTTGCAAATCAGGATTATTTAAAAACTCTTCTTTAGTAACTTTAATTTTTAGTGTTTTTAATGTTGATTTACCAAATTGGTACTTACCCATATAACCAAAACGATTAACTATATTATATCTATTACCTGATTCTCTGTGACCTAGAGCAGTTAAAAAGGCCGTATGGCCTTTTATTTTAATTTCTTCTAGTTTTATTTTTGTATCTATCTTTACTATAGGAGCACTTGTTATATTAGTAACTATTACTTTAGGTTGACGTTTATATTTAGTAAAAGCCATTAATAATAATATACCAAATATAATAGATATAGTTGAAAATATTTTTTTCATGATTATGATTTTAATTTTAAATAATCTAGAGCATTAACAATTTTTTGACAACGCTCATAGTCTTCATACTCTTCCATTGTAGTTAAATTTTGTTCTAATGTTTCTATCATATCAGGACGATCAATCATAATATCATAAATCATATCTTCATCTTTAGTATAAATTGATACTACAGGAATTTGCTTTCGTTTTGTTTTTAAATTATCTAAAGCAATATCTACAATTAGATCATTTAATTCCTTCATCCCATCTTTGAAGATATTATTCATTTCTTCTGTAGTATCAAATTCCCAATTGTGTTTAAATTTCATTTCCATAATTAAAAGTTTTTAAGAAAGTCACCTTTCATTGTTTTTGATTTTAATTGGTTTGCTTTTTCATCATTTTTAAGCATTTTATCAGTTAATTTTTCTAAATGCTTACTTTTTTGCTTATCATAATCTTGAGTAATTTTATGATGTTTCTTATTTATTGATCTGGCTCGCCTAGCTTTTTTCATATTCTTGAAATATATTGATTAACATCATTATCGTTATCATCTAATCCTAATTCTTTTAAACGCTGTAAATGATAATCATCTACTTCCCACTCAACTTTATCAGTTGTACCTATATGTTCTTGATGCGATTCAATTTGTTTAACATCCTTCTCTGTAAATATATCTCCAACTGTAAGAAAATAGTGGTTATAACATAGTAACTCAATGTTATCGTGTGTATAATTTGATTTATTATTATCTTTGAAGTGTAACAATAAGGGCATTTTATAATCGAGTACCCTACGTTCTTGGAAACCACACATTGAGCATTTCTCTGATAAATATCCCTCTTCTATTAAACGATACTTTATTTTTGCAGGGGAAAAATGAGCAGATGATACTCTACCTTCAATAATATCCAAAAGTGCAGGTTCTTTACCCGTACCCTTTAAAAATTTAGGTATACCTTTACCACTTTGGTTTTTATGACCTTCAAATACCTTATACATTTTAGCATATCTCTTATAGTGTTGATAAGAAACATGCAAATACCTTGCGGCGGCCATATTAGATTTAGTTTTTGCTTGAGCCGCCACTATCATTTCTTTAGATAATGGTTTTGGTTTAGGCATAACTAAGTTCTATCTTTATCTGTATTATTGATTATTTGGAATGGGCCTTGTAAATTGCGGTCTTCTTTATCCATATTTAACATCTCAGCTTTAGCAGCATTTTTATCACCACGTTCAAGTGCAGATGCTACTACAAATTCTTCATATTGATCTTCTTCCACAATAATAGTTTCAGTCCAAGTATGATCTCCTGACCCCCTCATCACAGGGATACCACGTTTAGTACCTACTGTTGAACAGTTAACACAAACTTTATAACCAAATTTAGTTAACCTTAATTCGGGCATAGGAGAACTGCATTTAATACAAGGAATCATTTTCATTTTAATGGGTGTTTTAATAGTCTGTCGCATAAATATATAACCTTTTTAAATTAGGTGGGAATATACGAAGGATTTATCTGCTATCCAAATTTTCTTTAAGTAATTTAGATGGTTTTGGTACTGTAAAAAATATTTGAGATTTAGGTAAAGGTAATCCCCCTTTATGAGCTGTAAAAGATTCAGGTATAGTTTTAATCCCTTTATCTCCACCTTGTCTAGCTTTAAACACACAATAAGGTGTACTTAATTGATCTCTAATACTATGGTTTTGTAATTCATTCCAAACATTTTCTGATAACTGGTTTGATTCGTCACAATTTTTTCTAATTAAAATACCTGTTTCATAATGATCATACTTATAGGGTAATCCCTCTTTAAAATATTTTTCCATTTGAGGGTTGATAATTGAAGGTTTATCTAAACAATAATAATAACACTGTAACATCCCTTCTGAATATGTGCTTTGTAAATCGGTGTGGTGGTGAATTGCTGTATGGTATTCGCTTTGGAGAATATAATCCACAATAGCTTTAGGTTCAAATTTAAAATAGCATTGTGAATCCATCCATATAGTATGAGTAAAATTTTCTAAATATTGAGTTGGATTCCATTTAATTTTTCTGGACATCATTCTGGGAGATACTCCTTCTTCGATGGGTATATAATGTACATCCCAAAATTTAGAGGTTAAATCATCTCTATTAGTAAAAGCTACATATTCAACATCATTTTTATCATGGTTGAAAGGATAAAATTCACCAACCTCTTCTAGAGGAATGTTTTCATCAGCAAATAATGCAGTATATATTATTAGTTTCATATTAATTTTTCCAGAATGAATAAATGCCTTTTTCTAATTCATAATTAGGCCATACAAATCTTTCACGCATAGGTTGTTGTTTAGCCCATTTCCACATTTCAGTTAATCCCTTTTTTAAATCTGTTTTATGTTCAAATCCCAATATATCAATTGATTTTTGATGTGTTGGGATAGAATGTTTTACTTCATGCCTTGCCTCTAAATACTTAATTGGAATTTTAAAATCATCTATACCTTCTTCTTTTTGTAACACCTCAATTAAGGTTTCAGCTGCCTTATTTATTGAAATTTCTTCAATACCTCCCAAGTTAATTATTTCTTTACTAGCTTCAGGTTTAATAGCAGCATTCCAAAGAGGTTTTAAACTATCATCTATATAACTAAATGCTCTCGTTTGTTCACCGTCACCAAATACAGTTATATCCATTCCATTTAAATATTGGAACATCCAAATACCTAATACATTTCTGTACTTATCCCAAATATTTTGTTTTATACCATAAACATTATGTGGTCTAATAATGCACCAATCTAACCCATGTTGTTCACCCGCAATTTGAATATCCATCTCACATGCATATTTCGCAACCCCATAAGGATCTATTGGTGCTTGTTGTTGGGTTTCATTAAATATCCCACCATAACCATGACCATACACAGCTAATGTAGACGTAAATACCAATCGTTTAACATCTTTTTTAATACATTCATTAACTAGGCGGGCAGTTGCTTTTAAATTATTATCATAATTATAAGCACGGATAAAAGGTGATAATCCTTCAGCAGCATAAGCTGCAAAATGAAATACATAATCTATATCATGTACCTCAAATATATTTTCAATAGGATGTTCTATTAGATTCATTTGCCAAAATTTTACTTTTGGATTTATATTTTCTTCAAAACCACCGCTGAGGTCATCGACTCCAATTACTGTTGTATTTGGTTGGTTATCAATTATCCAATCAGCTAAACGACTACCTAATAGTCCTGCTACACCTGTTATTAATACTGTTTTACTCATATTTTACCAATTTAATTTTACTTTATCTATTAATGTTGCATAATCATTAAACCCAAATATATTAGCTCCCCCTAACATAGACAACCAAGAATTATCTTTCCATACTCCTCTACCTGCACCCTTACCCTCAGGACTATCAAATATAAACACATCACCCCCAAAATAAGCACTTAAACACGCATTACCCCCTGAAACTGTAATATGTTTATCTGATGTTGACTGTAGTAGCATTTGAAGTGTATTATAACTAAGTTCTGGGTATTGGTTTATAAATTTATCTATGGTGTAAACATAAGGATGATATTCTTCAATAAATTCATAATCTTTAAAGGGTTTGATTTCATTTTCATCTTGATAATAATTCTTTGTATTACCTTTGGGTCTAATATATATAATATCATAATCCTCTTTAAGGTAATCAAATAATTCCCCTAATACTTCGGTTGGAAAATAATTATATACACCAGTAAGCCATTCTAAAGCATATTTATTTTGAATAACTACTGTTGGTTTCGTAAATGCAACTTTACCTTTAAATCTTTCTTTTAGTGGTGGTGGAAGCCATTCTTTTAAAGCGTAATCAGGGGCTTCATTATTATATGATATAGAATCATTATAACCATGAAATTTATTCAATTCAACTATTTTATCAGCAAAATAATATAATTCAGATAAACCAGGTTTACAATGTACTTCTACAGGGGTTCCTCGAGAATGTAAATAATAAGCTTTTGGTAAAGCCCTAATCATATCCCAAGTAAATTCATGAAATTCTTCTACTAAATTCATCTTTGCTAATTAAATTTAAAGCCTGTTTTCTATTTTCAACTAACCATTCATATTCTAATTCTTTTGGAAGTTGGTAATCACATTGTCCTACACCTTTTTCTATGACCCCAACACCCTGGTCTGTATCTATAACATAACAATTATAATCTTGGTGGTTATGATAATTAAATTTAACAAATGATTTCCAAACATCACCATTCCAAACCCCAGGTCCAGGTCGCGGTACTGTTTCTGCTCTCTTAGTTGAGGGTGAACAATCATGCATTACAATTTTTCCACCTTCATTTAAAACATTTATTGAATTTTTTATATCTTTATCCACCTGGTGGGACTCATGTAACCCATCTATAAAGATAATATCATATTTTTTGTCTTTATATGTTTTAAAGAATTCATCAGAGGTTATCTTATAGGTTGGTTTAGCACTTGCATATTGACCTTTTGCAGGGTCAACACTTTCTTTAAGAGGAATATTTATTTTTTTAAATAACCACCCACTGTCTACTCCTATTTCTAAATAGGATTTATAATCATTTTTATTTATAAAATTTTGTAATATGTGAGATCTATCCATTTTTTATTTTAATTATTAAATTTAGTTTTTAAATTTTTATGATATGATCTAGTAATTTTACCAACATAAGGATCAAATACACTACCCACATCTATATAAGTTTGAGTCATATTAAAATGCCATAATTTATCTATGAATACATTTGTGGCCATTCCCGCAGAAAAACAATATACTTTATGTTTATTTTTTTCTATTGTTTGGGTAACTTTATTAAACACATCTCCTCTTTCTAACCAAACATTATTAGGAGGTATTTCTATAAATTCATTTATAAAAGATAAATGTTTAAGATCTTTATTGCCTATATAAACTACATGCTTTGATTGGAGAGCTTCTTCAAGTAAAAAAATTTTATTATCCATGCTTGCTTTATGAAATATATCAGCATCAATCCAATCTTGGTTTGGGTAATTATCTACATCAGAAGGCAAGTTCCATTTTTTGTCTTGTGCACCTAGAATATAATTTTGTTTAGTCTCTACAATACTTTTTAATTCATCACCTAAATCATGATAGTATAAATTACCATCACAGTTACTTCCAGGGGATTTTCGTATATTTAACCATTCTCCGTCCCCCCATCTAGTAAAAGCAAAAGGTTTGTTGGTAGTAATACTTTTTATTATATCATTATATGTTTTAATCATCACTTACTGCCCTTCCTTTATCTGCTTTCCAATCTTGTTCTGGTCTAACTTGTAAATTTGTTGTCCATCCTCCTTCTATAGTATTAAGAGGAGTGTTTAACTCCCTAGCTAATGTTATTAAAGCATTAACATCTTTAGGAAAACAAGTACCCCCATATCCTAACTTACCATCGGGTCCGGGTGCATGTAAATGGCTATCTCCTACCCTACCGTCAGAAGCAAACCCATATAAGGCATCTTCCCAATTAGCATCTAATTTATCAGCTAATAATTTAAATTCATTTACAATACTAACTTTGGTAGCAAAGAATGTATTATTCATATACTTAATTAATTCAGCTGTGGTTGAATCTGTTTTGATTATATGTTTATTCATAAAACGTTGTTCAAATAATTTAGCTGCTTTATTAGTTAATTTATTATTGCCCCCTAGTACAATTCTAGCTTGAGTTAACATATCTAACTTAGCAGTACGTTCAGTTAAAAACTCAGGAGAAAATATAATAGATAAATTTGGATATTGATTTTGAAGGTTTTTAGTTGAACCTGGTAGTATTGTAGACTTGATAATATAAATAGGACCTTCAACTGCTTCTTTGAATACTTTCTCTATAAATGAGATGTCTTGGGACCCATTTTTGTACATAGGTGTTGGAACACATACAAAAATAAAGTCACATTCATCTAATTCTTCTTTAGTATGAGTAGCTTTATTAGGGTCTGTATCATAAATCCTTAAATCAGTTGTTGGGGAAAAAGCAAATGCCTGACTTTCTCCTACAAAACCATTTCCTATAACTCCTACTTTAAATTTTTTCATAATTTATTTTGTTCAATTTTAGAATATCTTTCATTTTGTTTTACTTGACGATCAATTGTTTTATTATGGGTAATACTAAAACCCTCTTCTAAAGGCAAAGCAGCAAAATTATTATACCCCTCAACCATACCATGTACCTGATGTCCTGACCATTGAATTTTAGGATCGTTTTTATAAATTCGTTTTTGTTGGTCTGGCCAGTTAACCCATCCTTTTTCATTAACATTCCACCCCCATGCATTAATATGTTCTTGGGTTAATCCTTTTACTAAGTTTTTTCTAGGAACTACTAACATATCAACACTATTTGAGTTTAGTATTGTTTTTAAGTTTTTAACTAAAAATTCATTGGGAATCTCGTCAGCATCTATTTGAAAAATATAATCTCCCTTACACTCACTTCCTAAATAATTTTTATTTTCTAAAAAGTTTTGTTGAAAATTAAAGGGAAAAGCTCTTACTTTATTTTGATAATGGTCTATTATATTTAAGACCTCCCTAGTTACTCTATTTTCATCATATACGATTACAATTTCATCTTCTTTATTAATTAATGGAGATATAAACTCTATTAAATGCTGTAATTCCTCATGTTCATTACATACCGTTATACCGTAACTTATTTTCATTATAAATTTATATTTATAGGGTTAATATATTCATTTTCAGTTTTTTTATGGAATATTAAACTAAAAGAATGTGGGGTTAAAAAAGAGGGTATAAAAATATCTTTTTTTAAAATTTGACCATTCATATATGGAATAGATGATATTTTTTCTTCATGTATTACTGCATTTTGTTTATCTTTAACTTGTAAGATACAATAATCGAATTCACAAGAACAAGATACTTGACTTCTAACTTCCTTCCATTTAGATGACCAATCTAAATTAGTTGGTTTTGATGAAATTGACATAGATTTAAAATTTAAATTATTTAATTTTTCTTTTCTTTTACTACACCCACAATCTTCTTTACCTCTTAATTTAGCTATATACATAGCTAACCTTTTACCTTGACCAAAAGTAAATACAGATATTATTTTTTCAGTTAAATCTCCTAATTTCATGGTATAACTTGAATATATGAAAGGGCTTCTATATAATCACGCTCCATAAAGGTTTTCATTGTAGTCATATCCATTTTATGGGTTTGACCCTCTACTTTAGCTTTTTCACCTTTCTTTAATGCAACTGCTTTTACAGCACTCCAACCCCATGTGGTAGAATTTAAACTATTAGCAAATACCATCCCTTTATCTTCTATATTAATAGTATTAGGGATCCATATTAAATTTGTTTTAGGGTCAGTCCATGCTAAGTCTTTATATAATTCAGGAAGGGTTTCTACTTGTTCTTTATAAAATTCCGAGTTTTCTTTCATTAAAGTATTAGTCCAAAACCCACAAGATAAACTAAGGAAATTAGTAATATCTTTATTTATTTCTGTTTTATAACAAAGATCACCCCCGGATTTAGGACAATCTATAATAGTATCATGATTCATATTATAATTTTATAAAGTTGGTAATTCTAATTTAGGTAAATTAAAGTCTACTTTAGTAGCAAAATTTGGAACATAGTTTTTTAAAGTTTTATCTACTAATTCTTCCATTTTATTATAACTAAAATTGGTTTTACTAAAATTTTTCTGTTTTTTAGATTTTAAATTATATTGTTTATATTTTTTATAGCATCCTTTTAAATTTTGGTTTACTGATGCTATAGATGGTTTAAACCATTGGGCTTCTTTTACTAACCAATTATTAGCTGCACTACTATGTACATTTTCTAATTCACCCGGGAGTAATGTACTGAAATCTGGTTTTAAGAAATCTAAATGACCCGACCATCCTGATGCTATAATAGGTTTACCGGTTAGGCTAAATTCTAGTAAAGGACGTCCATACCCCTCTCCTTTAGTTAAACTGATCATTGATTTTACTTTAGGATGATTATATAATTCATTCATCTCTTGATCATTAAACTCCCCATTAAGCAAATAGATATTAGGTAAAGATGATGAATTTATAGAATTTTTAATATATTTAATTTTATCTAAAATATTTTCTCTACTCATATAAGATGCTACACCCATTGAAGCTTTTAAAATTAAAGCTGGTTTAGGTTTTGACATTCCCTTAAATGATTCATAAAAAGATCTAATTAATACCGCTAGATTTTTTCTATCATGGCCAAAATCTCCTTGGATCCAATGTCCCACATTTAAAAAACAAAATGATTCACTAATATCTTCTAAATTAATAGTTTTTATTTCTCCACTTGGGATAGGTTTATAAACATTTAAATCCGCCCCCTCAAATATTACTTCTATAGGTTTTTCCACTTTAATATTTGCCTCTAAAGCCTGAGTTTGTTTATTTCGTTTTTCATAATTCATACTTTCAAACATTCCTTTAGCAAAAGTAGATGAAACCCAATTTACATCCATTCTATTTAACCCTTCAACCCATTCAGGTTTACAAACTGTAGCTTCAATTCCAGCGGTACATCCTATATTATATTTTCCAACGGGTTGAAATTCATTTGGTATAGTGATCTGCATCCAAATATCAGGTTTTGATTCTATTTTTGAAATAGTTAAATCTAATAAAAACTTCCATTCTGGGTGATCTTTGCAAAAATTCCAAGAGGTACTCCCCCACCTTTGAGGTAAAAGTTTTACTTCGTATCTCCCGGTGTTAATAATAGCTTTAACAACATCACGAGAACGTGCTCCATAACCTGAGTATGTGTCAAATGGACAACTAATTATAAAAACTGGTTTATTCATTAATAATATATTTTATGTTTTAAAAAATTTCCTTTAAATTCTGTGGCGTTAATTAATTCATATTTTTCTCTTGGTTTCCAAGTAGTAAATAATTCATCAAATGCTTCCATTACTCTATTAGCTTGATGTTTAGAGGTAAATCCAGCTTCATTACTAACAGCCCATTCTCTACCTTTTAACCCTAATTGTCTTCTTTCTTCTTTAGATAAACTATAAACTTCAATTAACCTTTCAGTTGCATCTTCCCATTTACACCTATCATCAAAAATATAAGGAGTTGGTGGAGAACCTTGAATGGATCTACATGCAGGGTAAACTGGGAAAGCCCACTCACCGTGTTTTTTGAATGTTCCTTTATGGTTCGATGGAATATCAGGAGTAGGATTAAACCATTCTCCATTTTTATCTTCAAATCTCATTTGATCTTGCATCCCTCCTGTTGTGTTAGCTATAATAGGAGTACCAGCTAATATTGCTTCAGTAAGTGTTAACCCCCAACCTTCGTTTGAAGTTAATAATATTTGAACATCAGAAATATTATATAAGTAATTTAATTCTTGTTGAGATAATTTTTGATGTGAAAACTTTACAGCATTGGGATATTCTTCATCAAAAAAGTATTCTTTTACTTTGTATAAATCTGTACCATGTTCTGTGACCGCTTCTGTATGTAATACTATCTTACATTTATTAGCTTTTTCTTTAGGTAAAGTATCTAAAAAGGCTCTAAATGCTATTAAAGTATCGGGGATTTGTTTACGTCTAATATTTCGTGAATTAAAAAATACTGTGAATTCTGGGATATCATTATTAAAGAAGTTTGCTTTAAATTTATTTAATTCTTTATCCTCAGGATCTAAAGGTTTATATATATTTTCATTTAAACCATGAGGAACATACTTAAATACTTTATTTTTAGCTTTATCACCTAATACAATTTTATTAATATTAACTGTTTGTTTTGATATCCCCATTAATAAATCACAAGCTTCGTAATATCCTTTATTATACATTGGAGCTGGGTAATCATCCCAAATATTTAGGTACGTAATAGGAATATTTTTGCGAATTTCATGCTCCATATTAAATAACCAAGTAAAATATCTTGGGTCTGTAATAAGCATAATAGCATCTGGTTTTTCTATTTCTATTATTTGTCTAATTAAATCCGGGGTGCCATAACCATTAGAGGGGTATAAAAGTACAGATGAATCTGATATTTTAGCAGAATTATTAATGCTTTGACTTAAATCAATTTTTTTTCCAAGATCTGGATGTTTAATAGCTCCTGCTATTTGTACCCAATTAAAATGGTGTGCTGTATGTAATACAATTTCTTGGGCTACTGTGGCTACACCAGAATGTACTCTTATATCATCACAGAGTAATAATATTTTCTTCCTTTTTTCTTGGGGAAGATGATCAAAACTTTTATTCATTATTTTTTAGATTTATAGTTCAAGATTAGTTTGATTTGTAATTGATTTGCGAAAATCTTCATCCGTAAGATACAAAAACAAACTACGGTCAGCAAGTTTTTGAAAAGAAAATTTTCGTTTTACACATTCAATTTTAAAATTCTCGAATAAATCGCTTTTTACTTTAACACTAGTAAGTGTCATATCTTTTTTTGCGCTCATAGTCTTTATTTTAATAACATTATTTTATATACATATATTAGGAGGCTAGTAAAATATACCTTCTCCACATAATTCTTTTTCTTCTTTATAGGGGCAAAAATTACAAGTCCATTTTGATGGTGTCTTAGGATAATTTTTTTCTTTAATACCTCCATTTGAGGTAAAACACTCATTAATAAAATCATTAATAGCAGATTTTGCTCTTCCTAATTTAATTTTTCCACTAGGTGGAGTAAATTGTTGAACCCTATATGCTTGATAGGGTGACATTATATTTTCGTCATCCATATCTAACACTTTTCTTTTTAATATCATAAACTCGATTTCTATCTTATCTAATGGTATCCCATACTGTTCAGAGAAATATTGTTTATATAATAATAATTGATATTGTTTATTTTCATCTTTTTTAGCATAATCATTCCATCCCTTAGTACTGGTTTTTAAATCGATTATTTTAAATGTATCTGTTGTTTCGCAGTATGTGACAACATCTAGATATCCCATGTATAATACGTTATTATACATTTTATTTGGTGCTATAACAATAGGTATTTCACAACCAACTAAATATGTACCTTTTTTAGAAAAATATCTTGTACGTTTTTTTTTAAACCACTCTAATATAGCAACTCCGTCTTCAAAGAATTCTCTCATTTCTGAGGCATCTGAGAAGTGTTCATTATTATTTTTCTTATATTGGGTTTGATATTCAGATATATAAACATCTTGAAAATGTTCTTTTATATCTATTTCTCTATCTGCCGCGGCAAATGATTTTTCATATGCCATATCTAAGTAATGTTGCATTGATTCATGTATGGCTGTTCCAAATACAGTATGTATAGAAGATGTAAACCTTTTAATTTTATCTTTATACTGTAGTTTCCATCTATGAGGGCATCCTCTAAATATTGACATTTGAGAATAAGAGATATTCTTTTGGAATGCAAAATTTATGGATGTTGGGGGATTATTTCTAATCTCCTTTACAATCTTAGGAATTTTTTTAGCCAAACTATTTTTTCCATTTATCTCGACCTACTAAAAGACCGATTATTCCATAATTAGCAATATCAATAAATGTATCTTGCATACCTTCACCTTCAACAAATGATCTACCATTAATTAATAAATTTTTTAAACGTGAAATTTTATCAGTTAATCTAATACATAACCCAGTTAGTGAGAATTGTTTATCATCGCTATTATTAACGATATCTCCGCCTAAAGCAATGTTATTTAACCCATAATCCATATGCTTACGAGCAAACATTTCATACATTTCTTTTTGTATCGATTTGAATTCACTTGACAATATGGGATATTCTTTTTCAAATGCCCTCACTGCTGCTTTATCTGGACGTTTAGCATCCATAATTTCTCTATCACTCATCATTTCGTGGTATTTAGTTATTGTATCACCCATTTACTTGTACTGGTCTATTAATGTTGAAATATGTATCTAGTGTTGTAAGTCTATCATCAGCATCAACTAAATTTATAAGTGCTTCTTCAGCATTTTTATAAAAATCTTCGGTTGAATGATCTCCAATACCAACTGCTTTATTACCTAATAATTCAAGTGATAATAACGCTTTTGCTTTATCTGCTTCTGCAGATGTTTTTAACATAGTGTATAATTCTTTTGTCATTTTAATAATTGTTTTTGTTTTATTTTTTACTATCTGGGTCTAATAATGAGCCTCCCTCATATTGGTAGGCTAAATCTTCTTTAAAACTTAACATGGGAATATTTTCTGATTGGAATATATAATTTAAAAATATATCCCAAGTATGCCAACCTTTATTTGATATAGTATCTAACCACCAATCTTTTTCATTTGGGTTTATCATATAACAATGAGCTCCTATCATTCTATTACTTTCCCAAAGATCATCAGTTAATTGAGTATGACATCCTCTATTTCCTTCATCCCTAACATATGGGGTTTCAAATCTTAGAATTTTATATTTATTTTCTAACATATATTTAGCCCCAATTTGGATTTTTTTATCCATTAATTGGTGATTTATAATCTGCACATCATTCTCACAAATTATTGTAGGGTTTGGTCTACATAATGCAGCTGCAATCGCTTGGGTGTGAGATTGGAAACAACCATAATGTGCGGGTGTTAACCCCCATTCACCATATTTTTTAGTCATTTTAATAATATTATCCTCTCCACAAATAACACCATTTGGGGGACGATCTGTAAAATTAGGGTTAATATGTCTTATATAATTAGCTTCTAATTTTTGAAGATCATTATAAGATTTTATTTCCTTAGGATGATTGGGGTCTGATGAAATTTGGATGATACTAATTTTCATATTATTTCAATAATAATTTTAATTCTTTTTTATCTAATCCTCTATTAGTCAATATACGACTTATTTGTAGGGTATCCAAAAAAGTTATATATTCTTTTGCTTCTTTTGAAGAACATTGGAAATAATCTTTAATATGATCTACTAAATCTTTTTTTGGTTGTTTTATTTTAGATTTAATATATTTATTCCATTTATTATTTTTTGGGATAAACTCTTTATAAATAGAATAAACCATTTGTTTTTCCTGTGGGGGAAAATCTTGTACATAATTAACAATTTCAATATAATTGGGGTTCATAGATATAAATCTATGAATCATATAACTATTAAAAACCTCCCAGTCTTTATCTGAAAATTTATCAACTGGGGTTTTGTATTGGTTTATATGTTTTAACCAATCAAATATGTTAGCACAATTCATCCGCCATTTCTTCTCTTAAATCCTTAGGTACTGAATCAGTTAAAATTTTGTTTGTTTCAGGATCATAAAATACTGGAATGGGCATTAGGGCATCTTCTTCTGTACCCGCTACAAAACGAGATACTTTACGTAGAATAACTCCTTGTTGGAATATTGAACCACCATTAAAGTTTTTTACTTCTGTAGTGTTTTTTAAATCAATTTGGGGTTGTTGTTGTTGCTGTTGCATAATTATTTATTATTTATTAAGTTTTGAATTAACGACATTGTATTTATTTCCTTGTCGATTCGGAAATTTGCTTTATATTGATGTTCATTTATTAAAATAGCTGCTGTACCTTCTTTATCTTGTAAGTATTCAGATGACCTTTCATATAGTGCTCTAAATAATTCATCAAAATCATCTACATTAGCATCAGCTATAATTTGACGTATATCATTATAACAATCTATTTTATTATGTTTAGATCCCTCTGATAAAGCATTAATTACTTTATCTATATAATTAGATGATACTAATACTGATT
>Ga0181412_1000624_pt1 | contig 14837 bp, 26 predicted proteins | sample 35SPOviralmetaG_FD_130113 | JGI IMG/M metagenome (GOLD analysis project Ga0181412, IMG submission 130113) | Marine viral communities from the oligotrophic San Pedro Time Series (SPOT) site, San Pedro Channel, CA, USA - 35 SPOT_SRF_2012-08-15 | ecosystem: Environmental > Aquatic > Marine > Strait... | reverse complement strand
GCCAAAGCCCCTCAGATTTGTTGTAAAAATATTGAATAAAAACTAAGAGTGTTTGACACCTGAATTGTTATAAATTTATAAAAAAAAAAAAAAAATATAATTAATAACTGTTTCATTTGCAAGAGCATATTTGTTATAATATCCAAAAAAATAATTTATTCAACTTTCTCTACGTTAGGGTGTAAGTCACTTCATCCCCACAAGAAGGGCATATTTCTTCTTCTTCATCTTCTTTTTTGTCTACATCATCAGTATCTTCTACAATTTCATTATTTTTATTTTCATCATATTCTACATAATCATCTTCATCAGTATCATCTTCATCTTGCTGATTAACATAGGCTATATAATCATCAGTTTCACTTTCATCTTCATCTTCATCATTTACCCATTTACCATCAATAATTTTACCATCCCCCATCAAACATTTATGTCTCTCATCAATATCAATTTCATGATACATAAAAATCATCATAGCTTCATACTCTCGGATTTGTTGGGCTGCAAATGACATGTTGAATTGTTGTTGAACTTGTTTTAGTCGAATGCAAAATAAAATCAATTTATTTTCAAATCAATTTTATTTTCAATTCAATAATTTATTGATTTACTACTAGGTGTTCAAATACTGTAGAATAGTGTGGGATATTGTATTTATTTTTATAATCTTTTACAGCTACTCTAATCACATATTGATGATAATTATCATTAACTTCTAACGCATGTTTCTCCCACACTTTTGTAAATATTCTGGGTCCACTGAAATTTAATATATTTATTCTTGATTTTTTTATATTTATATTATTATTATTATAATTATCAATTTTGTAATGTATTACATCTATCATCTCTCTAAACATTTCATTATTTTTTTTACTTGATAAAAACCCAATTAATATTTCATCATGAGCTTTTGTAGTCCATCTAAACAATACATGATTTTTATTATTATTTATCCAATTTTCTAACTTCATTTTCGGTCTTGATTTTATATCCATGTAGACACCTCCTTGATAATATATTAAAACATATCTAATATAATCCGCAATCAAAGCACCAAGATTTTTATTTAATTTACAATAATATTTTTCATAATGTTCTAGATTTATTTTTTTATAGTATTCTTCAAATCTTTTAAAATCATAAAGCTCTACATTATATGTAGGATTTTGTTTTTTTACAAATTCAACATTATTTAAAAAATCTACATGTATGTCATCAACATCATTAGTAATAAAAAATATTGTTTTCTCAATCATATATATTATAAATTTAATTCAATTCTTCTAAATAAACGAAATGATTTTTACTAAATTGTCCCCCCAAACCTATTATCAAATCTGTAGACAATCTTATATATCTTCTTGTATTTTTTGACATCCTAATAAATCTGAAATTACACCAATCTTGAGAATTTATATATTCATCTTCATAATTACCTTCACGACTATTCAACCAAATATAATATCTGTATTCATCATCTGTGTGATATAGATGATAGAGTTCAGTAAATCCCTTAAAATCAACCTTCATAATTCTAATAAAAATAAAGTTAAGACAAAATAAAAAAATCAATTTTATTTTATGGTTATTATTTAAATGACATATTTCATTGCAATCCCATCCTACAACAGGCTACAGATTTTACAAAATAAAACTCTTGCTTTTCTAAGAAAACATGATATTGATGAAAGTAAAATATTTTTATTTGTCCATCCAGATTCATATCAAGATTATCTTTTATTAAAAGATAATTATCCTGATATTCATATTATTGAAAGTCGAGCTGGGATTAAAAATTCACGAAATTTTATTACAAATTTTTTTAATAATGGTCAACGTATTGTTTCTATTGATGATGATGTAAAAGATTTAATAAATTTAAATACTAATCAACCAATATTAGACTTAAAAGATTTTATTGATGATTCATTTAATATGTCTAAGGATGGCATCTGGGGTGTATCAGCATTAGATAATGCATTTTTTTCTACATGTAGAGATAAATTTGGATTATCATCAATTGTTTCTACATTCTGTGGTTATACAAATATAAAATCTATTCATCTTGAGTTAGATGTAATGGAGGATTTTGAAAGAGTAATTAAGTTTCATAATTTAGGACGAACTATACTAAAGAGAGGATGGGTTGGTATTAAAACAACATATTGGACTACACGTGGAGGTCTCCAATCAATTTTAAATAAAGATGAAAGAATAGACAAACAAAATTATTCAGCAGAAATACTTCTTGGATTATATCCTGATTTATGTTATATCAGAACTAGAAAATCTGGTTTGAAAGATATTAGATTTAAAAAAATATAAATATAATATATATAAAATGACTAAGAAAGATATGTATAATCCGCACGTGCCTTCTTCTAAAACAAAAGGTTTGACTGAAAAGCAAATCGCAATGTTAGATAAGCATGCTAAAACGCATTCAAAAAAACATATTGATAAAATGATTTTTGTTATGAAAAAAGAAGGCAAGTCATTTACAGTAGCACATAAAATTGCATTAGCAAAAATTGGTAAATAATTTAATTAAAAATTGCCTGAGAAGTTACTGTCCCACCAACTGTATATTTTAATGAAAGATAGTTGATGGCAACACCAGATATATCTTGACTAAAATATCCATTTGAATCAGGGAAAATATCATAGCTATATTTGTATTGGGTGCCAGCAGATGACATAGCAACATGTATTTCAATAGCGCCTTGAGTGGCATCAGTTGTTAACCCAGTAATAGATAAATTTCTAGCTAAGGTTACATCCAGTTCTGTTGAAAAATCACCAGCTGATACAGCAACAGCATTTGAAAGATTACCTTCACTACCACTGTTCGCAGCCTGGGTTAGTGTAACCGCAAGAGCATCTTCATTACTTGCTAATGTTACTGGCAAACTTGAAGCCTTTACTTTTTGACCAAGTGTTAAGGCAACACCCCCCACTTTTAGTAAATCCATATCCACCTCGGCTTGGTCATTTGCTAAAACAACTGGGACAGATGAAGCTGATGCTTTAACACCAAGAGTAGTAGCAACACCACCCCATTTTACAATATCTGCATCTTCTGATACTGGTATAGCACTACTATTACTTATTTCAACAATTTGTTCAAGCGCCGCATTTACTTTATAAGATGAGTTCGCAATTCTAGACATGTTTATAATATATGAATATGTTTTATTTTCATAATTTTTTTATAGTATTAATTTAATATGTTAATGATTGGAATACCAATGTATGGCGGACAATGTTATGGTGATTTTATGTTAAGTATAATGAATTTATCCAAAGCTTTAGATAAAAAAGAAATTCATCATAAATTAGAATTAATACAAAATGAAAGTTTAATTACAAGAGGCAGAAATGGACTTGTTGCAAAATTTATGAGTAATCCATTGTATACTAAATTATTATTTTTAGATTGTGATTTAATTTTTAAAGCAGAAACTATTATTAGAATGTATGAACAAAAAAAACCTATTATTGGGGCTCCATATCCTAAAAAAAATATTAATTGGAATAAAGTAAATCATTTTGCTAAGAAAGAATGTGATGTAAATGAATTACAAGCAAAAGTAAGTGATATGAATTATAATTTAAAATATTATGACAAAAATAAAGTAAAACTATCTAATGGATTTGTAGAAGCATTTGATGTCCCTACAGGTTGTATGTTAATTGATAAAATAGCTATGAGTATTATTATTAATAAAAATAAAGATTTTAAATATGTAAATAATTGTGCTGGCTATGGTATTAATAATTGTTTCTATGATATATTTAGAACTGGTGTTGTCAATCTTAAAGGTAAATCTACCTATTTATCTGAAGACTATTATTTTTGCCATTTAGCAAGAGAATGTGGTATTGAACTTTGGTTAGATTGTGAAAGTATGCTTGGTCATATTGGTCGATATACTTATATTGGTTCTCTGGGTTTTGTTCTACAAGACCCATCAGGAGAAAAATTAGATAGAGATAATCAAATAAATATATGTCAAAAATAAGTGTTAATTTAATACTTAAAAAAAAAATATATTATATATTTTAATGAAAGGATATATTTATACTTTAAATTGTAAAGATAATAAAATTAAAGATTACTACATTGGTTGCACACTTAATCCAAATAAAAGAATGAATGACCATAGATATGAGAGTTCTACTGCATGGAGAATTAATTATGATTACAAAGTATATCAATTTATTAGACAAAATGGTTTTATTGATAACTGGGAGATGAATATTATTGAAGAAGTTGAAATTACTGATAGAAAAGAATTAAGTATTATTGAAAGAAAATATATAAATGAGCATAAGCCAGAATTAAATAGTCATTAAACTTTTAATTTATTTTTTATTTTTGTAAATTTATCTCTTCTAACATCTCTATCATCTTTAGGTTTTAATTTAATCACTTTTTGATTAAATATAAAGTTGTATTTACTATCCATATATATTATTATATATTTTTAAAATAAAACTAATAACAAAAAGTTTTTAATATTTTCTATTAATATTTTATAAAATGTCACAGTCTCTCTATCGCAAATATTTTGAAATTGTCCCAGTAAATAATATTACAACTTTTCAAGTAAATGGTGGCACCAATCAAATCTCATTTTTAATCCCACCAGTCCAAGGAGCATCTTTGGCTACAAGAGATATGGTTTTCTCTGGTCGACTACAGGTTGTTAAAGACACTGGTGTTAGTTACAAACAAGCAGACCTTAACACAACTAATATTTCTTTTGATAGTGTCAATGGCGCCCACAATCTTATTAATAGAGTTGATATTATTTCACAAGGTTCTGGTAATGCACTAATTGAGCAACGTAGACAATATCCACTTATTAATAAATACCGCAGAGGCACACTATCCAAAAATGATTTAGCAGCTGGTAAATATAATATTCAGCAACTTTGCAGTATTAATTCTAATGCTGCTAGAAACTGGCTTACTTCGACCCCTGTAGCTGGTGATGGTAATAGTGATAGAGGTCATGATTTCTCTATCCAACTCAACACTGGATTTTTGATGGATAATGTCCAACAGATTAATCTCGGTGCTTCAAACGGATTACTTGTAAAAATCTATCTCAGTGAGATTGCCAATGCTTTATTCAATATTAATTCAGGTGCTGGTGCAGGTAATCTTCTCACAGCAGATTACAATATTAAACTTACTGAAGTTAAACTATTTGGTAGATATAACTTTGTTACTCAGCCTCTTTTAGCATCTCTCAATCGTGTAGAATTTCGTAAAATTAATGACCTTATATCTGTTGTCCAATCTTCTAATGATACAATCGCAAATCAGCCTATGGTTTCATCAATGCATAAAATGATACATATATATCAGCCCAACTCAACAACTGCAAATAATGTTAATGCTAATAATAGTCAAACAGATGCTTTAGTAGGTCTTAAAAGTTATGCTATTTCTAATAATGGTTCTAGACATCCATATAATTATGACATTGTTAATACACCAAGTATTAGTGGCTTAAATGCTACTGATGGTAATCAAGGTCGAGTTGCTGGTAATGCTGAGCAATGCTATTTCTTTATCAATGCATTAAACAGCCAATATCCCCCAATTCATTCTTTGGTAAACGCAGAAAATCAAGCCAATTCTAGAGCTGATTTACTGGCTGCCAACGCGCCAACAAATACTACATTAAATGTTAATGGTATTGGTGTGGATTATTCATACGGATTTAGAGGATTTAGTGTGCCGATGACCAATAATCTTTTACAGATTAATGTTGAGAGTTCGGTTCTTACTACAGATGGTATTGTCCCAAGTGCTATTAGAAATCAGACACAAACACAAAATGCCTTCGTAGAATATGATTCAACTCTTCAATATCAAGGTATGCAAGTATCTAATTAAAATATTATTTATATATATGGGATTGTTAAAATACTTGTGTAAAAAATTTAAATGCCAATCCAGTTGTATGTATGATGGTAATGATGAATTATTTAATAAGAATTCTATGAATAGAAATTTAAGTAATTATGAGCTTAAAATTAAAGATGTAAAAAAGATAATGAAAATATTAAATAAAAGAGAGTTAGTAAAAATTGAATCAGTAAAAACTATAATTTAACTTTTAAAAAAAGTTATAACAAAATGATTATTAAAAAAATAAGTTAAAATTATATAAATATTATATATATATACAATATGTGGAGAAGTTATGAATGTGGACTTTGTAAATGTGAAACTGATGACTATTTATGTGTGGATTGTAAGAGAATTCAAAAGATTATTGAATTATATTCAGTCGAAAACGTCAAAAATACATTAGAAAGAATTTATGTTAGAACTGATGAACCAATCTACAACAGAACAAATTTAGAAATTAAAGAAAAAGAAAAACAAATGCAATTAAGAAGTGCCAAAAAGCCACCAGTATTAGAAAAGAAATGAACGTTTAATAAAAGAAATGATATATTTTATTATAGTTATATAAATGGCAACTTATAAAGAAAAATTTAATAAAAAACATGGACAACCATTACAAACATCAAATAGTGTTGCAAAAATAGCAAGATTAAGTGGTATATCCACATCAAGAGCAAATCAAATTGTTAAAAAAGGCATGGGTGCCTATAATACTAATCCTGGTAGTGTGCGTCCTCAAGTAAAATCAGCAAGACAATGGGGTATTGCGAGATTATATTCTGCCGTAATGGGTGGTAAAGCAGCCAAAGTGGATGCTAAAGAACTTGGTAAAAAGCCAAAAAAATAAAACAGAATACTATATATCTTTTATATAGATTAGTTCTTTAATGAACATTTTATTTATATGAGTGTTTCATCAACTTCTAATCCTAAGTCTTCGATTTCCCATTCTTCTAAATCATTACATGTTTCATTAAATATTTGTGATTGTAGTTTACTACTTATTCTACATTGTTGTTGTTCAGTAACAACAATAGTTTTTTCTTCATATATTTTCATTATAGATTTATTAATATCTATATATTTTTGTGTATTAATATCATTTTTAATATCAAATATTAAATCCATTAATTGTTCCATCACTTTATCTATATATATATTTTATTCTTCAAATTTAGACAAATAAAGATTTAGAAAATCTTTTAAGCAAATCATTTATTATTAAATAAATTCTAGTCTATATTCTTCTGAAAATTCATCTTTAAATCTATTACCTATTGGATTACCATATTCATCTACAACTCTATTTTTGTTATCAACAAAATAACAAACATTCTGATAGTCCCATTCGTCCAAATCACTTGCGGTAGAACATGATGGTGGTGGTGATGGTGATGGTGATGGTTGTTTAGGACTTAAATTTCTAATGGTCATGCTGATAGGTTCTGGTGATAATATTTTATTAAATACATGTAAGTCATTATCATGTAAGTCATTATTTGGATTTTGTATATACATATATAATCTATTAATATCAATATCATTAGCTAAATTATTTAGCCAATCTTTACAAACTCTTCTTTGTTTTTTTTTAAATATTCTAAAACAATTTTTTTTATGTTCATTTAATTGATATTTAGGTTTATATCTTTGACCAGTATCTGTAAAGGTTTTATTACAAATCTCACATGTAACACTCTTAGTTTTTGAAGTCATTTTAAATATACTATATATCTTGTGTAGTCTTTAAGTATTATGCGATTATGCGATTATGCACATAACGTATATAAACGGAGACGGATTTTTTTTTTTTTTAAAAATCTCAGATTGCGTAGTCGATACGAAAGTGTATGCGATTATGTATGTTATGTTAATAATTTAATAATCTAATAATAATAATAATATATATATAACAATATAATATAGTTATATGATTAAATATTATGAAATGAACCAAAGGGCTGAAGGATTTGGGACATTATATAAATGTGCAATGTCATTTATAGCCTACTGTGAAAATAATGATGATTGTGAATATGTTTTTAGAGGATTCAAAGATATTGGACATAATTTAAATTGCACAGAACTAACTAAGTTTTGTGGTATACCTATTAATAATGATAAAGTTACAATATATAAAAAACAACGCCGTATACTTAATATGGCTCAATATTTAAACACAAATAGTATTAATAAAATTAAAAAATATTATTACTCAAATCCTAAACCTAAAGTTGATACTGATATTGCTATACATATTAGAAGAGGTGATGTTACTCCAACACATGCTGTTGGCAGATTTTTTGAATTAAATTATTATTTAGAAATTATTAACAAATTAAAAAAAAAATACCCAAATAGAATTATATCAATATTTTCACAAGGTAATCCTGAGATGTTTGATGAATTGAAATCAGAAAATATTAAATTTGAATTAGATAAAGATATTCAATATACATTTCATTCTATGGTTAGAGCTAATGTATTAGTTATAGGTTGTAGTGCTTTTTCTGATGCTGCTGCCTATTTAAACGAAAATAAAATTTATTATACTAATTTTACTGGCGTGCCAAAAAATCTTTATGCTGGATTTAAATTATCACATTGGCAGAAAATAAATTAATAAATTTCTAGAGAAATCATATATGACTGAACAACAATATTTTACTGGTGACATAGAAATTGATAATGAATTAATGATTGAACATCTCAACAATTCTACTTTATATACTGGCACAAATCGAAAGATGATGTTGAAAAATGGTAGAGGCAAACTACCAACTAAAGACCAAATATCTGCAACATGGGGTTTGACAAGACGTGGGCAATTATGTCCATCAAATCAATTCAGAATAAGAAGTCCATATTTTGGTTGGTATTATACTAAGACATATTCTGATAATCCACAATTAAAAGAGATATTTGAACAATACTCGGATTTACATTTACCATCAAATTTTTTCTGGACCCAATGTCAAATTAATCGCAATTTTCATACACCCCCCCACAAGGATGGAGAAAATCAAAATTCATCAATTATAGTTGGATTGGGAGATTATCAAGGAGGCAAATTGGCTATAAATAAAAATGGTAAAGTATTTTTTAAAGGTATAAAAAATATCCCTACAAAATTTAATGGGGCAAAATATACTCATTGGACAACACCATTTTCTGGTGAAAGATGGTCATTAGTTTTTTTTACTCATCATAAAAAAAGTGAATTAAAAAAATTAGAAAAAAAAGAAACAGAAAGACTTAAAGAAGAAGAAGTAGAAAAAAACTACAAAGATAAATCAAAAAAAGTATTAGAAATTATTAATAAACAAATTGAAGAATTTACCCAAGAGGACTTACAAAATACTTAGATACTTTATGCTTTAATCCTCTTTCTTTTGCCATTAAATTATAATAGATATGTTCGCAGATTTCTAAATTATTATATAAATATAGATTAAATTCAGTTTCTTTTCTTGCAAAAATTAAACTTTCTTCTGGTTTTAATAAATGTTTTACATTTTTAAACATGCCCTCATATCTAATACCACGATGTAATTCAGTTTTATAAATACCAAATCCACAAAAACTACTGTGGACTTCAACTGAATTCTCTTTCAAAGTGTCCAATTTTTCTTTAAATTCTTTTTGGATATAATGAATATATTTCATATTTTCTCCACCATATCCCCAACAATGATGATAATAATCATCATATAATAAAGCCCATAAATCATAATAATTACTTGGTCGATTAAATGTTATTGAATGCCAATCATCATTATCCCAATTATTTAAATAATTATTAATAACTTCTATATCCCATTTTTTATGATTTACATCATCAGCATCTATCATAATATGATAATCAATATTATCTAATTCATTATAAATAATATCCAAACAACTATTACGAGCATTAGCAATTCTATGTGTTCTATAAGAAATATGATTTTGAATATTGCGATGAATTACATTAGGATGCAAAGATTTATACTCTTGAATTAATTCAATAGAATTATCAGTAATATTATCAGTAATAAAAATTGACACAAAATCAAAATCTAACTTATTTAAATCATCAATATTTTTAAATACACCTGGTAAGTAATAGGCATTATCTCTTACAACAAAACATAAAGCAACTCTTTTTCTATCCATCATATAATTAAACTATATAATTAATATAATATATAAACTTATATGGGTGAATATAAACTAATATCAATTACAACATCAAACAAATCTGGTAAAAAAATGATGGCAAAATTTAAAAATAAAAGCAATGGACGCGAATCAACAACACATTTCGGTGCTAGTGGTTATGATGACTATACTATAAAAAAAGATAAAGAACAAAGAGCAAGATATAGAAAAAGACATAGCGGAGATAATTTAACAAATCCAAGAAGTCCAGGCTCATTATCCTACTATGTTCTTTGGGGTAATTCAACATCAAAAAGAGCTAATATAAGTAGTTACAAGAGTAAATTTAATTTATAATAAACTTTTAAAAAAAGTTTTGACAAAATTTATTTTTGTTGAAATTTAATAAATTTTTTTATTGTTTCACATAAAATTACATTATTTATATCAACATCATTCTTTTTTTTACAAATAATATTTAATGACATTAATTCACCTTTTTCAAAATCCATATGTGGGAGATAGGATTTTGAATAATCATCTTTAGCTTCTAAAAACTCATGTGTATCATATCTTTCAATATTATCAAAGCCACAAGCATTTAAGATTTTTTCTAATATATATATATCAAAATTTATATAATGAAAATCATATTGGTCTTTTTGCCCACCAGATAAAAACCCTATCAATTCACTAATATCTTTATTTTTTAAATATATTTTAACTATCTTTTCAAAATCAGGGACAGAAATTCTTAAAACCCCATTGATTTTTAAAATTCTATTCCATTCTAATATTAAAGGTATAATTTCACTTCTTGTAAAATGTTCTAATACATGAGATATATATATTTCTTCTATATTTGAAGAATTAAATATTGATAATTTTTTAAAATCTAATTTTAAATCAGCTATATCAGATAATACATCAATATTTACAAAAGTATTTAATTTTAATTTACCACAACCAAGATGCAACTTCATATATATATACACACTATTTTGTTAAAACTTTTTTTAGGGGATTAATAATGAATCAATACTATTATTAAATTTATCTATACATTTTGAATAACCTAATTTTTCAATACAATATTTTCTTAAATCAAATCTACTCTCTTCTTGATAACTAGGATAATTATGACAAACTGTATTATATAAATATTTAGCATGTTCTTGATTATTTTCATACAATATAACTGGTCTAAATTTTTTTATTGTTTGTAATGCTTTAGAAAATATAAAATTTTCACTACCTTGAGCATCACAATGTATAAAACCAATATTATCTAGTTTCATATCATCTATTGTAACTAAGTCTATTGTCTCACCATTATTACCTAAACCAATACCACCAAAATTACAACTCAAATGTTTTTCTTCATTATATCTTTTTGATACTACACCACCACCACCATCTAAATCAATATTATTCATTGTGCCTTTACCATTATAACAAAAAACACCAGAATTAAATGGTAATATTTTCTCTTGTAAATTATTTTGATTAATATTTTTTACTAATAAATTATATAAATTATTTTGTGGTTCATAAACATATATTTTATTATCATTATTTAAAAATGAAGAATAGACAAGAGTAGAAGTGCCACAATGTCCACCGATTTCTAATATATTACGAGATGGATTAATATATTGTTTTAATAACTTGAGTGTATTTATATCCCAATAGGACCCATTTTTAAAATCATTTATTATATATGTTTCATTTTTAAATAATGAAACTAATCCATAAGGTGTATTAAATGTATCCATAATAATTATTTAAAATATTTTATTTCTATATATTAAACTAATGCCTCAACATAAAAATATAATATCAATCCCAAGGTCTGGACAACATTTTATTGAAAAGTCTTTAAGGACATATCATATTCTATTAAATAAAGAATTTCATTATTGTGAATTTTATAGTTGTTGTCAAAAAAGACCATGTAAAAAAAATAAAGATGCAATCCAAAAACATCATGATACATATAATAAAGTTGAATTAAATGAAAATGAAAGATATTTATTTTTATATAGAAAAGATATTATACAACAAGCAGAAGCAGTGTATAGATTAAATAAATATTATAAAGAAGTAGGTAAAGTAAAAATAGATTATACAAATCAAACAGAATATAATAATTTAGTAAAATTTATAAAAAATTATAAACCATATATTGAAAAAATGCACAATAAATATATTAATGACTTACCATATGTATTAGATATTGATTATGATAATTTAATAATAAATTTTAATGAAAATTTTAAACAAATACTAATACTGTTTGATATAGAAATTAATAATGAATATATTGAAAAAACAAAACAAATTGTAAAACCACACAAAACAATATATATTGATGAAGCTACAAAAAATAAAATAAGCCAATCATTATAACTCATCAACAACATCTGACGCAAATCCTCTAGAAACTTCAACAAGAACAGCTAATGACACTTCAATTTCACCATTATCAATTATAAAATCCATCATTCTAAGCATCCCATATAGTGATATAAAATTTTTTTTTAATAATTCAAATTCTCTATTAGACTTTTCTAATTCATAATTTTTTTCATCCATTCTCTCTTGAAAATCTTTTGCTAATTGTAAATATTCATTTTCTGTTTTATTTTCTGTCATTTAAATAATCTAATATTTTATTTTCATTAATCTATCGAGTTTACTATCTACTGATTGTTCAATAATCTTTTCATGAGTAGTCTTCTGAACTATTTCTTTTCTATTTTCTTTTGTGATTTGTTTACTTCTAATATTATTTGCTATAGTTGTATTTTCTTTAATAACTTCTTTTACATAATCTAACATGCTTTTTATATTATCATCTAAACTTAATGTAAAATCAAATTTACCAACTGCTTGGTCATAATATTTTCTTGTTTCTGTTGGGATTTTTTTTCTCATTTTTTTTGTTTCTTCTTCAAAAATTCTAGCATATTCTTCATCAGTAACTTCTAATGATTCTGGACTACTGGCTTGCTCGGATTGCTCTGCCTGTTCTACTTGTGGCTCGGATTGCTCTGCTTGTGGCTCGGACTGCTCTACTTGTGCTTGTTCAACACTTTCATTTACTTGTTCTACTGGCTTTTCGGTTTCTTCTTTAATAGATTTTAATTTAGATTTGACTTCTTTTTTTCTATCAACTTGTATTTTTAAATTATCTATTCTGCTCTGTTGTTGTTGTAATGCCTGCATTTCTAATTCAAGTAGTTTTTCTTTATTTTTTGATTTTTTTGCTGTATCAATTTCTTTTGCTTTTGTTTTAGCATCTTCTCTTTCTTTTTTTCTTTTTTCATTTGCCAATTTTCTACCTTCTTGCATTTTTTTTAATTGGTCTGGTGAAAGAACTTTCTTGGGTTTAGAACTCATATAATATTATGTAGATATATATTAATGAAGGAGAACGCAATAATTATAGAGTTATTATCCGAACTACTTAAAGAAACAACAAGATTAGCAAATGAAATTACAAGGATAAGAACAAAACTAGATACTGAAATTTATAAGATAGGGACTAAATATGATTTGGTTGACAATAATATTTTAATTTGTAAAAATAAATTTAAAAATAGCATTAGAAGTTATAAAACTAAATTATCTGTTCAAATGCCAGTTACGATAGATTTTAAATAATACTTTTTTTATAAAAGTTATATATATGAGCAAAAAAATACAAGCAGTAGAAATTGATGAAAGTAAATATAATAAAGCCGAATTAGACCCTTTTGTATTTCCAAGTCTAAGTGTTTTTGTTGGACATGTAGCCTCAGGTAAATCAACATTATTATATAATTTAATAAGACTAACAGAACCAATATTTGATGGTAATGTTATATTAATTAGTCCAACATTATTAAATGACCCAATTCAACAAAAAATGATTGATGATGATTTAATTTTAGAACATTATGATTTTTTTTCTAATAGTTTAATGCAACATATATTAGAAGCAATTAAACAAGATGAAGATAATAAATACTTAATTGTATTTGATGATATTTTGTCTATGACACCCAAACATATGACGAAAGAGGGTCGATGGTGGAATAGTTATATTTCACAATATAGGCACCGCCCAAACGAAGGCCAAGTGAGCTTGATGTTCTTTTTACAATACTTCAAAGATTTATCTCCAGTTATTAGAAGTAATTTAAGTTATCTAGGACTTTTAGGAGTTCACTCAGAAAAACATCAAGCCCAATACGCAGAAGAACTTAGTGCTGCTACTGGGGGGACATCAGAAAGTTTTTATAAAGCATATAATGAAGCTAAGTCTGGTGGCAAATATGACTTTTTATTATTAGATTTTAGAAAACTAAGAGCATTGAGAAATCTAGATACTGTTTTATATGACAGAGATGATGATTATGCAAAAAATAAATCTGATGCAAGTGAAACAGACGAAAGTGAAACAGACAAAAAAACTGAAAATAAATAATTATTATACTTTACTATATTATAAAGATGGCATCCTATAATGACAGAGTTAGTAATTTCAATACTATGTTAAATACTACACAAGACCACGTGAAAGGTATAGCAGAAGCAGCAAAAAAATTTCAACAAACTAATGACCCAGTAGGTCTTGGTCTAAATATTACGCAAGATGTTGCAGGTGGTATGTCTACAATCGCAGGAGGTGTCACTGGCATCCAGCATTTTAAAGATTTCAAGACAATGTATAATGGTTTACAAGGCACTTTAAAAAATGGTCCAGCTACTGGAGCAAGTC
>Ga0181412_1000623_pt1 | contig 14839 bp, 14 predicted proteins | sample 35SPOviralmetaG_FD_130113 | JGI IMG/M metagenome (GOLD analysis project Ga0181412, IMG submission 130113) | Marine viral communities from the oligotrophic San Pedro Time Series (SPOT) site, San Pedro Channel, CA, USA - 35 SPOT_SRF_2012-08-15 | ecosystem: Environmental > Aquatic > Marine > Strait... | reverse complement strand
GATGAAGATGTTATTTTTATTAAAACTACACAATTATATGAAGAATTTAAAGATTTTTGTAAAGAAAATTATATTGAAACTTATCAAAAAAAATTAACTGGATTTTCTATGGAAATCGCTAAATACAATATTAAAGGTATTGGAACTCCTGCTACAAAATATATTAAAGAAGAAAAAAAAGAATATAGATGTTATATTATTAATCCTAATGTCGCATTTGAAGAATTAAAAAATAAATAGTATATTAATATAATATGCCTAACACAGCGATATATTTTAAAATAGTTAAATGTAATAAAACTCTTGCTATAAATTTATTAAAAGAAATATTAATTCAATTACTTAATATATATAAAGATGCTGATGGATATTTTTTTTATAGTGGTAATGGCGACAATATTGAAAACCTATATAATCACAAAATTTTAAATGATTATAGAGATAAATTAAAAGAAACATTTAGAAATAATCCAAATTGGGAGAATTTATTTCAATCTCCTAATATGGTTTGTAATATATTAAAATGGTGTTTTACTATCGTCTGTAAAGTATATCCTTACCCATATATAAAAGTATTAGTTCCTAAATATAAATTTACAATTAATAAATATTATATTCCAAAATGTATTATGAGTTAAAAAATATCACCAAGACGACCTGCTTGACCTATTCTACTTACTTCTTGTGCTAATCTCTGTTGTTTTGTTAAACCTCCAAGACCTCGTTGAGTAATATTACCTAATGGGAGAGATTTTGCTCCTACGGGAATATCACTCGCTAATAATTGTCCTTTAAATAATCTTTGTGGTTGAGGAGAACCAAAATAATATCCTCTATCTTCTATTACATTTCTTAATTGTGTTGCTGGATTACGGAGAGGTCTATTTCCTAATGGTGCTAATGCTGGGTTTCCTGCTGTTGGTGGTGTTAATTGTTGTCCCTTTATCATCGTTGGAGGACTTGATATTGTTGTTTTTGGAACACTTGTTCTTGCTGTTTCTTTTATTATTCCTCTCCCCGTATTCCGTGTTCCTGTTCCTACTTCTTTTATTGTTTCTTTTATAACTCCTTTTGGTTTTGCTTTAAATAAATCATATATACCTCTGCCGATATATTTTACACCTGCTACTACTTTTTTTCCTACACTTGAAACCAAACTTCCTACTGCTCTGCCGAGAGCAACTACTTCGTATAATCGTTTTCCTATAAAACCAAATAATCCCATCTATTATATTATTAATAAACATAATATTATAGACGAATAATTAATTTTATTTCCTTCCTAAATGTTTAGCGAGTTGCTTTTTGTGTCCTACTGAAAAATGATGATTTAATTTCTTTCCATACATTATATAATATTAACATTATTTTATTTTTGTAAATTTTCTATTTTTTTTTCATAATTACCAAATATCGCAAATAGTGGGTCATAATTTTTTCGTTCTTCTTTTTTTTCTTCTTTTTCTTTTTTTGGTGGTCTTGCCTTTTCAATTGTATAAACCATATAATATTAAATTATATTTTAAATATCATCACCTGTTGGTTCATTCATTCTACCCATTAATCTATCCATTTCTTCTTGTATTCCTCGCATTTCCCTCATCATTTCCATATTATCTGCTACATTTTGTCTTGCTTGTGTTAATGTTTCTGTTAAAGTTGTTGATGGTCTAACTACCGGAGTTTCAGGAACTAAATATTGTCCTTCTCTTTGAACTCTACCTGCTCTTTCTAATGCTAATTCTTGTTGATGTGAATGTGGAATATCAACTGATGCCTCTCTTGCTAATTCTTTTTCTCTTTCTTCAAGTTTTCTAAATAGTCGTTGTTCTCTTGTGTTTCCTGATGGTCTTGCTTCATAATCCCTAACAACTTTTCTCATATATTCTATATCATCTTTATCTGCTAATTGTTTTTGTGCTTTTTCTAATTGTCTTGTTCTCTTCATTAATTCGTCTGCTAATTCTTGTGATGCTTCATCACCTTCACCCATTACATACATATTAACTAATTGATTTGCTCTATCTAATTGTCTTAATAATTCAGGGTCATTAGAACTTCTACCTTCTACTCTTGAACCTAATGCTCCGCTTTCAGGAACTAATGTTTGTGTTCTTTGTTCGGCACTTTCTCCTCTTGCTGATGTTCTAATTAATCCTGTAGCAACATCTCCTAATTCAGGCATATCATCATATCTATCTACTCTTCCTCCTCTTTCTAAAATTTGTTCTCTACCCACTCTTGGTTGTATAGTTCTTAATCTATTTATTGCGTTCATCTGTTCGGGTGTTCTTTGTTGTGCTTCAGGAATTAAATTTCTTCCCATCATAGATACTGCTCCTGCTCCTAACGCCATCGCTCCAGCAACTGCTCCTAATGGTTGAGTTGGAGAGAAATTCTGTAAAGTTTCCCAAAAAGAGGGAGGTGTTGTATGACCTACTCCTGTATCTAAATCTCTCCCCATATCATCATAAACTCTTGCTGGATTTACAGAAGTTATATCATCACTTGTAGTTAATGGTTCTACACTTGGTTTTTTTATAGGGTGTTTATCTGCTTTAAACATATCATCTAAATCTTCTCCTTGTGTTCTTTCTTTAAATTTTTCATTATATTTATTATAAAAATCATCATCGGTAAAGGTCTTATATTTATCTTCTTTTCTTAAATCTTTCATATCAGCATCATATCGTTCTTTAAATTTATCTACATTATCATATTTAAAATATTCCCCTTTATCCGTTTTAAACGAAGTAGGTTCTTTTTCTTTTGGTATTTCCGTAGTTGGTGCTGATTGTGTTTCTGTATGTTTTTGTGGAGTTGTTTGACTTCTTAATAATACATCTGTATTTTTTCTTGCTTGTGCTAATTCACTTTGATAATTTTGTTGTGCTTGTTGTTTTAAAAATTGTAATGTTTGACTATCACTCGTCATACTATTTGGTTGTCTTTCTGTAATTGTTTGATTTGTTTGAGGAGGAACATCTTTTACTTCTTTATCTTTTAATGTATCATCTAATTCAAAATTTTCTATATCATCAAGTAAATCCCTTATTTCAGGATTTAAATTTAATTGTGGAGCATTTCCACTATTATTATCGTCATCATCATCATCATCATCATCACCATCTCCAAAACCAAAATATTTATAACCTTTCTTTTTTAATTTTTTTGCTACACCTAATAATTTCCCTAATATCCATTCTAAAGCAGTTCTACCATATAATTTTGCTAAAAATGTTAATATAGTTGTTGATATAACAAATATACTACTTGCTAATTGTTTATCAGTTATAAAATATGATATTACAGCAAATAATGCTTCTTCAAAACCCTCTGTTGTTTCTTTTAATAAATTTTTATCTTTTTCTAAAAATTCTACTGCTTTTTTTGGGTCGCCGTTTGCTCTATTTATAGCATCATATATTTTTCCAGCATTTCTTAATATAGTTTGTTTTCTTGTAGAAGGTATTGCTTTTCCTTTTATTGTATTTGTTTCTATTGTTGTTTTTGCTACACCAGTTTTCGTATCTTTTCCAATTTTAACACCTTTTTGTTTTTTAATATTTTTCATAGTTTTTGCTTTTGTTTCTTTTTTTGGTTTTAATTGCTTACACTTTTCTAACATAGTTGAAATAACAAATGTTTTAGATTTTACAACATCTTTTTTTAAATAATCTCTACAAGTTTTACTTATTTTTTTGCTATATATTTTTAAATCTTTAATTTCATCATTAATCTCTTTTATTGATTTGAGAGAAGACCAAGTTGAACCTACTTTTAAATTTATTAATTTTTGAATATCTTCATCTTTTAACCTCATTTATATAGATATATATTTATTTTTTTTGTTCTTCTGTTTTTAAAATCTCTCTATCAATCTCACAGCAACAGCAAATAATTCTACTACATCTTGAAGTTTTAAACTTATCCATAACAATAGCAAAGCAACTACCCAACGATGCTATTAATATAGTTATTGATACTGGTTCTCCCATTTATATATTAAAATAATATTTTATTTCATCATTTTTTTAACTTCATTATATCCTTCTGTCCCCTTTTTTGGGATTACATATTTACCACCTTTCTTTTTATTCCATTCTTTTAAAGCATCAATCCATTTCATCTTTATAAATATACTAAATATAATAATTTTTTTATTTTCCATATTTTTTCATTACAAATTTATGTGCTTGAGAAAAGCAACCTTTACCTGCTCTAATAAATTTTTTCATTTCGTCTATATGTTTTTTAGTATGATGTTTGCTGTGGGTTTTAAATAAATCTATTTCTTCTTTTTTTAATTTTCTTGGTTTATTCATATAATATTATTAAACATTTTAAAATAATATTATATTTACTCTTTTTTTGGGAGGAGGTTTAAGCAAACATAATTTAAGCATTAGCAGTAATACTGCCCGAAATACCATCAAGAGTGAAAACAACATCATACAAAAGGAACTGGTCGCAAAGGACAGCGGAAGAACTTGCTCCATTTGTTGCCCCACTTGGTAAAGAACATTCAAATACCAAAGGAAGACCTTGATTAGCAAGATTTTTACCTGACTGAACGTTAGAATGTCCGTATGCTTCAAGGTCAAGACCATACGCAATACGAGAACCAATATTTTTAGAGTTTGTTCCTGATAAGTTATCATCAGGTAAATAGAAATTATCAGGGGTAAAGCAAGTAGCAGAATAAACATTTCCAAGATTGGAAAGACACATAACAAGGTTAGAATATGCTTCACCAATATCTCTTGTTGTTTGAGTTCCACCACGAAGACCAGCACCCGATAGTTTTATATTTTTGGAAGGCATTTTAAGACCACCAATAGTATAGTTATATTCTGTAATAGCAAGTGATTTACGGCAAGATACACTATCAACTTTAATATCAGTTAAATCAGCGGATTTACGGAACATCGTGAAAACAGATTTAACAGAGCGTTTGCGTGAAGAAGTTGTAATTGTTAATGACCCGGCAGCAGAAGCAATTGAAGACTGAACGTTATGGTATGAAGTGGAATGCCAGTTAATAGGGATACCACTTGCGAGAACCTGACGGAACGAGGCATTAAATTCACTACCCATACGGAGAACGGGGACTTTTAATTCTACTTCACTAATTTCCCAATCAAACGATGTAGAAGTAGCATTACCATTTACAATCATAGGGGTGTTAAGGGAAGCAAGTGTAAGTTCCAAATAACAAGTTCCGTTGGTAAAACCGAGAGGGCAAAGGCGGTCGCTATTGAAAAAACCCGACATAGGAATATGAGTTCCTGTATAACTTTCATTTTGGTCTATTTTAACTCTGTCGCTTGATACAGCACCATTATTTGCTTCACCTACCGACTGGTAAGAAAGTGGAGTATCACTTGTTCCTGATGTAATTGCCATAGACGATTGTCTGTGATTATCACTAACCATACCATTCATCAAAGCATAAACGGCGTTGTAATGGACGATTTCTTCAAGTAAAGCACCTGTTCCTGATACAACACGGAGAGTATCAATAAAAGCACCAACACCTGCTTCACCATCAAGACCGAAACTATCTCCTGCCTGATTTTTGTTTGTAATTTTGAATTTAAGGTAAGCACCTTTTAAATTAACAAAACTATCAGTTGGGACATTAAAAGGAATTCTAATTGCCTGATTTGCGGTAAATGCCCCACCATTAGATGGAATTAGGGTATTATACTGAAGGTCAGCAAGAGGAGTTCCTACTTTGAGAATATCGCTATAACGGAGAACGGAAGGAGTTTCACTTAAATCCTCTACGAATGATTGTTCTTGTTCCATAGACATTTTATATTATACATAAATAAAAAAATTTTATACTTTTATATATATTTATTCCTAAATTAACAAGTATCATCAAAATATACTCTTAATAGCATTTCATAGTTATTACTTGCGAAAAGAGATAATAATGTTCCATCTTCTTTTTTGAGTTGAATATTTACTACTCCTTTAAAAATATTTGCTACTTTTACAAATTCATTTTCATAAGTATCTCTATTAGTAAAAAAATGAGCGCTACTTGTCGCCAAAGGCATTAATCCAATTATATTACTTGATACTAAACCTCCACCTGCTGTTTTTGTTGTAGCACCACAAGGTTGAGGTGAATTCATTTCAACTAACATAGTTGAAAAAGAAGAAAGATTATTAGCATTATGACCTATCGCCATATATGATAATTTTACATAACAATATGCTAAATCTGCGTATTGACTTAATAAGGGCATATTTTGATGTGCTGAACCTAAATCAAATGTTAAACTTTCTGTTGATACTGATGCCCCTTCTAACGATTGTTTTGAATTTAAATATAAATTGAATACTTCTTTCATTATATACTTATTATATATATTTTTTTTATGCTATTAAATTTGCTAATGAACCTGATGGTTGATTAAATGTTTCTGCGGATTTAGCACCTGTTCTAATTGCTCTTACTCCTCCTTTTACTGCTTCTGCTGTTTTATCACCTGCTCTTGCTATTGCTCCTGCTACACCTACTAAATTTTTTTGAGCGACAGCACCTTTGGCGAGAGAACCACCAGCACGAGCAAAAGCAAAACTTGATTTTATATCACCTACACTCGGCACGTATGCTCTTCCTAATGTTCTTGCTCCTAATGATGTTGCCGATTTCAATCCCATACCTGCTGTTCTTGCTGATTTAAATGTTTTTACTGCTCCTTTAATTGCTTTCACTTCATAAGCACCTGTATATTTACTAATTGCTCCTAATGCTACATTTCCCGCCATTCTACCTAATGTTCCCCAAGTAAATTTTTCTTCTCCTCGTCCTAATTTAACTAAATCATCAGCGACATCTATTCCTGCTTTTACTAAACCATAATAAGGTATAAAACTTGTTAAACCAAATGAATATTGGTCTGCTTTATCAGTTATATATTTTAAACCTTTAACACCGACGCTAACAGCATTATCAATTTTTTTTCCGAGATAATTTATACCACTACCTATTTTTTGACCGAGAGATTTAAAAAAACTTCCAAAACTCATTTATAATATTATACTACTTTTATTTTTTTAGAGATTTTAAATTTTTTAATGCTGTTATTCTCATTTCTTTATCTAATTCTTTTTTTTTATAAATATCATATTTATTAATTAAATTTTTATGTAAATTTATTTGTCTTGCTATTGATTTAGGTTTTTTTAAAAAATCAACAATAATATTAATTTCCCAATCTCCTCTATTAAAATTAACTGGTATATCTTCATTTTGATATGTTATATTAACATCAATAGAACTTAATGTTCTTTGTGTTAATTCCATATGAAATGGATTGCTTGGTTCATAAGTAAAAAAAGAATTTCTGCTAAATAATACAGGTATATGAGCGATGATATTACTATAACGACCAGTTGAACTCTCTATAACTTTTTGATTGGAGAGATTAGGTAATCTTATATAAATAGAATTTTGTGTATCTGTAATATCAACAGCACGATTAGATAGTAAAGGACTAAAACTATTAAAATTTATATCTGCTTCCGTAAAACCCAGCATTCTTCTTGGTGAGTTAGGCAAACTAAATTTCATAGTTGTTATAAATTGTGAATTTGAAATTATCCTTACTTGATTATTAATCTCATCATAAGTAAATGTATATTCAACTGCTCCATTATTAGCGGTTTCCATAACATTTTTTATTTTCGCCATTAATTCGGTAATATTATAATTACCATCAGGGATTTGTGTATTATAAGTAGTTCCATTTTCTATAAATGTAAGTAAATTATTTAGATTTGTAGCACTTAAATTATACCACGAATTAGGAAATGTTCCACTTGCTAATGAAACACTAATTACTTCATCTTCTCCTGCTTCTATTGCTTGAAATAAAACGAACCTACCTGAATTTCCATTTCCATTATTACTTGTATTAATTAAATCTCTACTTCTTATTGTAATATAATTACTACCTCGTGTTTTTGTAAAAGTATCCATTATATACTATATGTATTATTTTTTATAAACAATTCCATAATAGTCTAACAGAATAATAATTTGGACTTTCAGGGTTTTTATATGTTAAATTTCCATTTTTATCCTTAATTCCCATCGCTCTTTTACAATAACTTTTCTGTCTTTTCTTATCTTTGTGTTGTGTGAAGTCTTCATATCTACTATCGCCGAAGTGAATGGTCTTACCTTTTGGAGTTTCAATTTGAAATTTTTTATTTTTCCTATTTGATTTTTTTGGTTTATTCATATATATATTAAATATATTAAAAAATGATGGGGTATCTATCTGTAAGATAATAAGTAAAAATTTCACTAAACATAAGGGATTTTTAAAAATAAAAAAAATAGAAAATATAAATATTTATTACCATATTAATAACAAATATTTATATATATACATTAATAATTAATAAAAACTTATAACTTTATAACTCTTATATCTTTTTTTCAATTTATTTTAATATTTATTTTTTATTTTATTTTTTATTCTATTTTATTTTTTTTTATATATGAGTTGAAAAAGTTCTATAAGGACGCAAAGGTGAAAGACAGACCCACCATTCTTCAATATAGGTTCTAAATATACCCTACATATTGTAGGTAAAAATTTACAAAAAATAATTCAAAAAAAAAATTTAATAAATATTACAACCTATAAGAAAATCACATACCCATCGCCCTCAAAATCTCTCTATGAGAATATTTCTTCGTATCATCAACAATTGGTTCTATTTTTTCCTCTACAGGTTCTAAATGAATTTCAGGTTCTTTATTTGGAATATTAATCGGTGATGTAGGTTTAACACTTTCTTTTTTATTTCTTCTAACTCTTCTAATTACTATTTCTTGTTCTTCATCACTTTCACTATCTTCAAATACAACCTTTGGTGCTTTTTTTACTTTGCGTTTTGGTCTTGCTTTTGGTTTTTTAACTGGACTTTGTAATTCTTCTTCTTCTTCTAATTCATCATCAGCATTATCTTCCTCTAATAATTTTTGTTTTTGTATTTCTTTTATTCTTTCCTCACGCTCCTCTTTTTCCTGTAATATTGCTTTCCGCTTTTCCGCTAATTTCGTCATTCTTACTTGTTGTGCTTTTTTCATCGCCTCAACTTGTGCTGGACTACGAATTTTTCTTGATTTTTTCGGTTTCTCCATCGGTTCGTCTTCGGTTTCCTTAACTTCTTCAACTTCTACTGGTTCTTCAATCGGTTCTTCAATATTCTCCATTATTGTATTTATAATATATAGAAGAAAAAAATAAATTACTAAACTTAATAAAATATTATATTGTAGGTATATAAATGATTAGAACTCTTAATGGATTAGGTGGAAATGGTGATACAACTACAAATGTATATGTTAATACTGCTTTCGCAAGTGGAGAGGCAACCGAAGTGGAACAACAATCTAACTTAACACAAGCAAAAGTTAATTTAGCATTTAAATCAAATACAACACAAGCAACTTCGGTAAATAATAATGATTTAATTTTAATTGCTGATAATGCTACTGGTAAAATTGTTAAATATGTAGAAGCAAATTTAATAGGTTCTAATCTAACAGCAACCTTACCATTAGTAATTAGTAATGATGTTATTTCAACTAATTTTACAACATCATCAACTGATACATTAACTAATAAAACTATAACATCATTTACAGGTGGTAGTTCATCAACAATAACAACACCATCAACAACAGGGACAATTGCTTTAACAAGTCAAATACCGACTAATAATAATCAATTAACAAATGGAGAATTATTTATCAAAGCAGATACAACAGATACTTTAACTAATAAAACTATAACATCATTTACGGGTGGTAGTTCAGCAACAATAACAACACCATCAACAACAGGAACATTAGCATTAGTAAGTGATATACCAAATTTAACAGGACAAAATCCTATAACTTTTGATAGTGCTACAGGGGCAATAGGAACAACTTTTACTCCATTATCAACTACATCTATGTCCGGTAAAACATTTACAGATAGTGTAAATTTTACAAATGGAGAAATTATTATAAAATCAACAACAGCAACATCAACTTCAAATGCTCTTATTAATTTTAAAAATAGTGCTAATGCGAATATTGGTTCTGTAGGAAATTTTTTAGGTGATTTTTTTGTTTCAAGTGTTATATCAGGAAAAGATTTAATATTATCAGCAAACGCAGGAAAAATTAGATTTATTAATAGTAATACTGAATTTACAGCAAATGGAAGTAATAATTTTAATAGTGGAGTAATAACAAATCTCTCAACAATCAATACTCATAATATACCAACAGGGACAGGTGGAACATTTGCTTTAACAAGTCAAATTATAGACCCTATAAATTCTATTAATTTTGGAACAAATACATCTACAACAGGAACACGAACATTAGGTTTATCAACACAAAATACAAATATAAATGGTGATACAATAACTATACAAGGACAAACAGAAACTAATTTAAGAAGCACTAATAGTGTGAATATAAATGCGACAGGAATAGTATTAACAACAGAGAGTTCGGCAGGTGTTATGTTTAATTCAGCAACAAATGGAACTTATCACGGAATAGATGTAAAAAATAATGCTATAAAAAATGGTTTATCATCAACAGCAAAAGTAAAATTTAATAGTGATTTAGATGTAATATCAAAAAATATTCATATTAGAACAGATGTAGATACAGCAAATTTAAAAAATGCTAAAATATTTTTTAATTCTACAAATGGTTCATTAGAATATGCTAAAATGGGATTGTTTAATGATGATTTAACAATACTTCAATCAATAGCAGGAAAAGATTTAATTTTATCAAATCAACCAAGTTCAGGAACAGCAGGTAGTATTCGTGTAGATGGTGATATGAAATGTGAAAAAAGACTTTATTTTAGGGACGCCCAAAATGCGGTAGATAAAGCAGAAATATTTATGGACGGAGATAATCTTAAAATACAAACTATAAATGCCGGAAATACGGATATTCAATTAGTTCCAACTGGAGCAGGTAAAGTTCATATATTAGGAAATTCACAATTTAAAACAGATGGGACAAATAATTTTGCTAATGGTTCAATAACAAATTTAGGGGCAATAGAAGGTGGATTAAATTTAAAAAATGGTAATACTTCTGCTGGATTTATAGATTTTTTTGAAACTTCTTCAACTGGAACAAATAAAATAACATTAAAACCTCATACCAATTCTATTGCGAGTGATTACACAATTACTTTACCTGATAGTGGAGGTCAAATGATTTTAAATGATACAACAGATACTTTTTCTAATAAAAGTTTTAGTGATGTTATAAATTTTGTAATTTCTACAACTAATACAGCATCGGTAGGTTTAAATGGTTCTAATTTAAGACTTCAAGCATTAACAGGTAATAGCGACGTTCAACTCGTAGCAAGTGGAAATGGTAAAATTGCTTTTACCGGAAATACTGAATTTTTTTCAGCATCAACTATAAATGCTAATTCATCTAATATAACAAATATAGCAAGTTTAAATACTCACCCTTTACCGCAAGGGTCAAGCACATTAGTAGATGTAAATTCAACACAAGTATTAACTAATAAATCAATCTCTTATAGTCAATTAACAGGAACACCGACAATACCAACAAATAATAATCAATTAACAAATGGAGCATTATATATCACAGCAAATTCAACAGATACATTAACAAATAAAAATTTTGGAGATGATGTAGATATAACAGGTCAATTAAAAATAACAAAAGTAGGACAAGCATTAATATTAAAAGGAGTAGGAACAGGCAACGCAAATGTGGTAGGTATGGATATACAAGACACTACTAATACGAGAAAAGGATTTATAGGAAATTTTGATAGTTCTACAAGCGATATGTGGTTGTATGCTGATGCTGGAAATATAAGATTACGAGGAACTGATAAAGTTAGAGTTTTAAGCAATAAATTAGCAATAGGTTCTCAAAGTGGAACAACAGACCCAAAACAAGCAATTTTACAATCTCCAGCATCAATAACAGCAGATTATACATTAGATTTACCGAGTAGTGCGGGAACATTAGCATTATCAAGTGAAATTCCAACAAATAATAATCAATTAACAAATGGAGCAAATTATATTACAGCAAGTTCAACAGATACATTAACAAATAAATCAATCTCTTATAGTCAATTAACAGGAACTCCAACAATACCAACAAATAATAATCAATTAACAAATGGAGCAAATTATATTACAGCAAGTTCAACAGATACATTAACAAATAAAGATTTTGGAGATGATGTAGATATAACAGGCACATTAAAAATAACAAAATTATCACAAGCATTAATATTAAAAGGAGTATCAGCAGGACACGCAAACGTTTCATATATGGAAATACAAGATAGTGGTAATACAAGAAAGGGATTTATAGGAGATGCCGATGGTTCAACAAGTGATATATGGATGTATGCTGATGCTGGAAATATAAGATTACGAGGAACTGATAAAGTTAGAGTTTTAAGCAATAAATTAGCAATAGGTTCTCAAAGTGGAACAACAGACCCCAAACAAGCAATTTTACAATCACCAGCATCAATAACAGCAGATTATACATTAGATTTACCGAGTAGTGCTGGAACACTTGCTTTAACAAGTGATATTCCAACAGGAATTAATGGTTTTACATTAAGTGGGAGTTTTCCAAATAAAGACGCAACTGCTCCAAGCAGTAATGATTATATTTTTTCATCAGGAGTAAATGCTAATGGTAGTTGTAGATTAATAATAAAAAGTGATACTAATAATCCTGTTGGAGGACCAGAAACAAAAAATTGCCAAGTTTTATTTTCAAAAGAAAATGATGCCGTTCAAGGTTCAATCGGTTTGGGAACTCCTGGTAGTGGAACAGATGATAATGATTTAATTTTAAATAGTAATTTTACTGATAAAGGAATAATATTTAAAACACAAGGAACAACAAGATTTAAAATTAATCCAACATCAATACAATCATCAGTTTCATTTCTTCCATTTCAAGTTTTTAATGCGTCATCAAGTGGAGGTTATATTGATTTTTTTGAAAAAACTACAAATGGTAATAATAAAATAAGAATACAAGTTCCTGATGCTGTTTCAGCAGATGCTACATTATTTTTACCAACTACTGCTGGAACATTAGGATTAGAAGCAAATACTTTTTCTATTACAGGAAGTAATCCAAATAAAGAAGCAACTGCTCCCAGTTGTAATGATTATATTTTTTCATCTGGAAATGGTGGTAATGGAAGTTGTAGGGTAATAATAAAAAGTGATACAAATAATGCGAGTGATGAAACTAATAATTGCCAGGTATTATTTTCAAAAGAAGGAGATGCGGTTCAAGGTAGTATCGGTATGGGAATTCCTGGTTCAACCACAGACCAAAATGATATGAATATAGACAGCATATACACAGGTAGTTCAATATTTTTAAAAACACAATCGGTAGAAAGAATGAAAATAAGTCCTAATATAATTACAGCAAGTGTAAAAGATTATGAATTTAAAACATCAGGAGATGAAGCGTGTATATTAACACTAAAATCAGGAACAGGTAATAATTCATCAAATAAAATAACTAAAATGATATTTAATAGAGCAAACAACCAAAAAACAGCGGATATAACGCTGTTAGGAGATAATAAATTCCAATTTTCTAATAATGCTTTTGGCGTTCAAAGTGTTATGTTATTAGATACAGAAGGACTAAAAGCAGAAGGTAATTTTAGTTATGCGAGTAATTATAGAGCATATACTTTTGCTTGGAGAGGATTAAATCAAACAAATTTCGCATATTTATATAATCAAAAAACAGGAGGTGGAAGTCCTGCTGGAAATGGATGGCATACAGATAATGTAGCAGACCAATTCGTATGCCAACCTGATATGGATGTGCGATATTTTAATACTGATTTAATTGGAAATGCTTCTACTTCTTCATATTCTAAAAGTCAATTAGGAGATATTTTTTGCCAAGATGTATTTGGTGAAACAATAAATTATACCGCTTTAAATAATGCGAGTGATGCGAGATTAAAGAAAAATTTAAAACCAATTGAAAATGCTACTGATACATTAAAAAAATTAAATCCACTTTTATATGATAAAAAAGTAAATGAAGAAGATGATTTATGGGGAAATGAATATGAAAAGGATAGTGGATTTATAGCACAAGATGTTTATAATGAAATACCTGAATTAAGATTTATAGTAAAAAATGTAGCAGAAGATATACCTGAAAATTTTGATAGTAGTGGAAATTTAATAAGAGATTGTATAGGGTGGGATATAGTTCAACAGACAAACGCAACGTGTGTGCCGATGAGTGATGCTTCAGGAAACCCAAATCCAAATGGAGGAGAACCATTAACAGAAGCAACATATAAAAAAGTAAAAAATCCAAATAAAAAATTAGCAATAAATTATGAAGAATTAACAGCGTATTTAGTAAAAGGATTTCAAGAACAACAAACAGAAATAGAAAATTTAAAAAATATAATAAATCAATTAACTTCTGCTGGGTCGTTTGCGACTTTTAAAAAAAATCTAACTTAATATTAATATGACGGCAATAGATAAAGAATTGATAGATTTTGATTTAGGAAAAGATATAAATAAGATATTTAATAATAATGAAAGATTTAAATTAGAACCAAATATGTTAGATTATATGATAGGCGACCCCGAAAAAACGGAAGAATTATCAAGTGTAAGATTTGATATTATAAAAGAGATGGATAACGATGATGAGAAGATAGATGCTATGACGAAATATTTAAAAGACACAATTATAAAACAAGAT
>Ga0181412_1000622_pt1 | contig 14840 bp, 14 predicted proteins | sample 35SPOviralmetaG_FD_130113 | JGI IMG/M metagenome (GOLD analysis project Ga0181412, IMG submission 130113) | Marine viral communities from the oligotrophic San Pedro Time Series (SPOT) site, San Pedro Channel, CA, USA - 35 SPOT_SRF_2012-08-15 | ecosystem: Environmental > Aquatic > Marine > Strait... | reverse complement strand
GTGCTGCATTCCTCGAAAAAATCGGAACTTCTCAAGTGGAACAGCCAATTCGCTCCACCGATGTCACATCTAACGACATTGGTCTTTCTCAAGCCGAAGTCAAAAACTTCAGTTTTGTTCGCGCTCTAAATTATCTCGCGAACCAAAACGATGCTTCAGCACGTCGTGATGCTGAGTTTGAGATTGAAGTAGGCGAAGCTGCTGCTAAGCAGTACGAGCGTTCTTCTAACGGCATCGTGGTGCCTAACGAGGTTCTGCGCCGCGACTTGAACGTCGGCACAGCAACTGCCGGTGGCAACCTTGTTGACGATGTACTGCTCTCAGGTTCGTTCATCGACCTGCTCCGCAACCGTCTCGCAATTGCTCAGGCTGGCGTAACCACGCTGACCGGGCTGCAAGGCAACATCTCGATTCCACGTCAGTCTTCCGCTAGCACCGCTTACTGGGTTGGCGAATCTGCATCACCTTCTGAATCACAGCCTGCTGTGGATCAGGTCAACATGAGCCCCAAGACAGTTGGTGCTTTTGTTGATTACTCACGTCGTCTGCTGCTTCAGTCAGACATCAGCGTTGAGTCAATGGTTCGCAACGACCTGGCTCGTGTAATTGCACTTGAGATTGATCGCGCTGCCATCTACGGCACCGGTTCTTCTAACCAGCCTTTGGGCCTGACCAATACCACCGGCATTGGTTCACAGACCATCACTACCTTCGGCACCTTCGCCGAGTACATCGGCATGGAAACCGATGTTGCAACTGCAAACGCTGATGCTGGCTCACTGCGCTACATCATCAACGCTGCTGCCCGTGGCGCACTGAAGAGCACTGAGAAGGCTTCCAACACTGCTCAGTTCGTCTACGAAAACGATCAGATCAACGGTTACCCCGTAATCGTTTCCAACCAGCTCGCTAACAACGACGCTCTGTTTGGTGATTTCTCCATGATGATCATGGGCATGTGGTCTGGCCTCGACCTGACGGTTGATCCTTACGCTGGCGCAACTGCTGGAACTGTTCGGATCATCGCCCTGCAGGATCTTGACATTGCAGTCAAGCAAGCTGGCGCATTCTGCCTTGGCACCTGATAACGGGTGACTTGTTCAATCGTTTCTGACTCATGAAGATTGAAATTCTGAGACAGGTAATGATCTCCGGGGAGTCCGTTTCGGCGGACTCCATTTTGGAGGTTGAATACCAGCAAGCTGCAACTTTGATCAATCTCGGCAAAGCTGTCGAGTTCAAGGGAGAAGTTAAAGCTTCGGTTGAAGAGCCTGCAGTTAAAGAAGCGCCTTCTGAAGAGAAGGCTCCCAAGCCAAAGACCACTACTCGCAAGAGGACTAAGGAATGAGCATCGGCAACACTCGCAGAGCCACGACTCTGCTCACGTTCATTGCAAATGACGTGACAACTGCGACCAAGACTGGTTCTGCAGTTGATCTCCAGGACTATGAAGGCGACATTGCTCTCAGCCTTGATGCTGAAGCAGGTGGTTCAGGTATCACCTATGCAGTGAAACTGACTGAATCAGATACCAGCGGTGGTACTTACACCGATGTTTCTGGCGCTGCATTCACTACAACCACTGCTAACACTGCATTGGTTGAGCAGCTTGTCGTAAACAGCGACGAGACCAAGCGATTCATCAAGTGTGTCGTGACGGTGGCAGGTGGCACAGGTGCAGGCGCAGTTAGCGTCCTTGGACTTGCAGCTCCTAAGTACGGCTGATTTGTTTCATAACCCCCGGTAATCCGGGGGTCTTTTTTTTATGGCGATTTCATTTACAGAAGATCTCGACGCTTTCTTTGATACGCCTGGCTTTACGGTCCCAGTCGTTCAAGGATCAACTACAAGTGTTGGCTACTTTGAATCGCCTAACGAAATTATTGCTGATGGAGTTGTGTTGACCACTGATTATGCAGTTGTGGTCAAGACTTCAGATTTTTCAGCTGTCTCAAGAGGAGACGCGATGACTGTTGATAGCGTTGCTTATACGGTGCGGGAGCAAATGTTGCTTGACGATGGCAAGATTATGCGTGTGATGCTGATGAAGGATTAATTCGATGACAACAAAGCGCGAAAACATCCTTGCTGCCATCAAGACGGCACTAACAGGTACGACGGGGGTAGGTACAAGGATTTATAGAAGTCGTGTAGAGCCAATGAGCAGGGCAGAGTCGCCTGCGATCATCATTGAGCCTGTTTCAGACACTCCGGTTCAGAACACCAGCCTGCCCACGCTGGACTGGACTCTTCGCGTCAGGATCGTAGTGATAGAGAGAGGTACGGTTCCAGATCAAGCTGCTGATGACACTATTCAGTCTTTGCACAGCAAGATGATGGCTGACCTGACACTGGGGGGATACGCGATCGACGTAGAACCTGCTCAGACAAGTTTTCAGTTGCTTGAAGCCGATCAGCCAGCTGGGATTATCTTCTGCGAATTTGAAATTAGATATCGCACTCAGGTTGCTGATTTAACTCAATAATTAAGTCGGGCTACGCTGAAACCTAACCACGCTCTCCATTTACCATGGCAGATGAACACAGTGGTCAAGGCGGGAGCTACCTGCTGGATCCCGAAACAGGCGTTCGCACTTTAATTATGCGTACGCTTCCACCACAACCATCACAGGGAACATCCGATGGCACTGCTACTACGCAAACGCTTGATTCTGGTAGAGACGGAGTCGAGCTACGGGTCGGATCCAACTCCGACCGGAGCCGACGCAGTCCTGGTAAGAGATCTGAGCATCACTCCTCAGTCGAGTGATGTCGTTAGCCGCGACTTGATTCGTCCTTACCTAGGTGCTTCTCAGCAGCTGCTTGCAAACACAAAGGTTGAGTGCACCTTCAGTGTTGAACTAGCTGGGTCCGGTACTGCTGGAACGGCTCCTCAGTACGGAAAAGCCCTTCAGGCTTGTGGATTGAGTGAGACAATTGCTGCAAACACCAGCGTCAAATATGAGCCAGAGTCCAGTGGCTTCAACAGCGTCACCATTCACTACAACATCGATGGCGTTCGCCACAAGGTGACTGGTTGTAGAGGGAACTTGACGCTCAATGCCAATGTTGGAGAAATTCCTTCTTTGGACTTTGCGTTTACTGGCATCTACAACGCTCCAGACGACACTGCGCTGCCAACTCCGACTTATGCCAATCAAGACGATCCTTTGATCTTCAAGAATGGCAACACAAGCAGTTTTGCTCTGCTTTCTTATGCCGGAGCGTTGCAGTCCCTTTCTATGGACTTGGGAACGTCACTGGTTTACCGCGAGCTTGTAGGAGGCACTAAAGAAGTGTTGATTACGGATCGTGCTGTGTCCGGTTCAGTTTCGATTGAGGCTGTGCTTATGGCGACCAAGGACTTCTTCGCTTCTGCGGTTGATGACGATGCAGCACTAGGCAACCTTCAGTTCACTCACGGTTCGACTGCAGGAAACATTGTTCAATTCACCTCTTCCAAGGTGGACATTGGCGATGTGGCCTATGGAGATCAGGACGGTATTGCGATGCTGGAGATCCCTTACACCTGCGTACCTGACTCTGCAGCCAATGCTGAGTTTGATCTGATCTATACCTGATTAATTGGTTGTTGTGTTTTAGGGAGCCTTTTCGGGCTCCCTTTTTTTGTGTAAGCTAATTCTGCTTATGCACTTACCCAATGGCTTTTGTACGCAAAAAGGTTAAAACCTTCAAGTGGCCAGTACAAGTAACAGAACCTAGTGAAGATCGTCCGGGAGAGTTCGACAAATTTGAATTTACAGCTGTATTCAAGCGAGTAAAGCTTTCTGAGCTTGAGTCTCTCGGAGAGGAGTCAGGGTTGCCATTGCTGAAGAAAGTAATGACTGGGTGGGAAGGCATCCAAGATGAGGAAGGGAAAGAAGTGCCTTTTTCAGGAAAGGAGCTTGAAGAATTTGCTGACGATGTTGATTGGGTGAAAGCTGTCCTTGCGGCTTACACCAAAACCTATGAGGGGGCGGAAGCGGGAAACTAAGAGAAGCTGCGATTTATTGGGCGTCCGGCGGCGTAGAAGTCGAGGACAAGACCAATGATGATGCAGCTGCCTTTGGAATAACCCTGCCAAAGCCAAAGCCAAAGGAGTCCACGGATTTTGAGGTTTGGGAAGAGAACTGGGATGCAGTCATTATGTTTCTGCGACTGCAGACCCAGTGGCAGGTTTCAATGAGTGGATATGTCGGATTGAAATACGAGGTACTGCTAGGTTCCGATGGCTTGTTTGGCCTCTACAATGTGGAGGATCGTAGAGACATGCTCGAGCGCCTTCAGATAATGGAGGCGGCAGCCCTAAAGGAACTCAGGAAAAGCTCTGATGGCAAAGGCAATTGACACTCTTTCCATCAAGCTTGATTTCAAGGCGGGATCAGGCTCTCAGCAGATAATTGACAAGATTGGAAATTCAATAAAAAAGCTACAAGTAACAGCAGGACAGACCGGCCCTTCGATAGACAAAGTAAGAAGATCAGTAAATGATTTTGCAAAGCAAGGAAATAGAAGCATTAGCACGATTGAAGGGCAAGTTACTGCCTTAAGAGCATTAAGAAGAGAAGCGGATATCAACAGTAAGGAGTTCAAAGAGCTAACTGCTGACATTGCAAAATATGAGAGACAGTTAAACAAAGCTCAAGGTAGAAGTGGAGGTGGAGGAGCCCGTCAGGCGACACAGGTAGCTGGTGCAGTTATCTCTGGCGGAATTTTTGGTGGCCCTGAAGGCGCACTGGGTGGACTGGCAGGCGCTGGTCTTGGAGGGGTTCAAGGTGCATTTGCAGGTGCTGCAATAGGTGCTCAGGCTGCTGGTATTAGAAAGGCTATTGGAGCTGCAGCTGACTATTCGGCACAAATCCAAAAGCTAGAAATTGGACTGAGGGGAGTTGTAAGCAGCGAGTCTGAATTTAATCAAGCAATCGCAGCGGCAAATTCAGCTACAAAGGATTTTAATATTTCTGCTATTGACTCAATCACTGGCATAACTAGGCTTTCCGCTGCTGTAATAGGTGCTGGGGGCAACCTGACAGATGTTGAGATTGTCTTTAGAGGGATCAGCTCTGCCGTTATAGCTACTGGAGGAAGTGCAGATGATGTGAGATCTGCAATCACTGCGATGGTGCAGGTATTCTCCAAAGGAAAGGTCAGCGCAGAAGAACTTTCTGGGCAGCTCGGTGAGCGTTTACCAGGCGCAGTAGTCCGCTTTGCTAAGGCTGCATTTGGGACAGGCCCTGAAGCAATGCAAAAACTTCAGAAGGAGCTGAAGGCGGGTACTGTTGGTCTGAACGAATTAATGATTTTTGCTTCTGATACAGGGCTTGAGTTTGAAGATCTTGCTAAGAAGATTGCTGGGAGTTCTGCGTCAGCTGGGGCTCGACTAAACATTCTTGTAGATGCTTTCAGGCTTGAACTAGGAACTGCTATCCAGCCTATTGGCGCTCAAATTCAAGATTTTGCTGGAGAAGTGCTTGTTGAATTTAAAGATGAGATTATTTCTGTAGTGAAAGAACTTGGCAAGCTTGTGTTAGGGCTTCTTGCTTTAGCTAAATTTGTTGGTGACAACAAAGAGGTGGTTGGATTTTTCGCCGATCTAGCTTTAAAAATTGGATTAGCGCATCTAGCAATTAAAGGTTTAGCTGGAATTCAAACTTCATTTGCTGGAGTTGTTGCTGCAGGAACTAAAGCGAAAATTACAGGAGATGTAGCTCAGACTTCCGCTGGCAAGGTAACACTTCTAAAGAATGCATTGACCGGCCTAGCTGCGCTTGGGGTGGTAACAGTAGGCATTAATTTCATAACTAAAGGATTTGGAGACCTAGCCGAATTCAACCAAAAGGTTGATGCAATTAATCAGGGAATAAAAGATCCAGCTGCTCAATTTAAGGGCATGACCAAAAAGCAGGTAGAAGAAAGTCAAGCGGAAATGAGAAAAGAAGCTGTTGGGCTGCGAGCGCAAATTGCGGAAGATCAAAAGCCAGATAACAGCACGGCTACAGGACTAAGGAGACTTATACCACAAGCCCTTCTCCAGTTAGCTGGTCAAAAGACTGACTTAGACGTAACAAGAGAAAAGCTTCTCAGACCTGGACGACTAAAACAACTTGAAGCGGGTCTCAAGGTTGACCCTTCTGACTTCGCAGTGAAGGCAAAGAAGACTGTATTTGACCCCTTAAATCCTGACGGCACAGGCGGCACAGGAGGCGGCACAGGACCGAAGGACATATCCGAAGCGATGGCAAACAAATTAATTGGAGCAAATAATTTAAGGAAAAAAGGCGTTCAGATAACTAAAGAGCAAATATTAGCGCAGGAAAAAACGGCAATAGCAGCAGCTCAGTCACTTCTCCCTCAAAGGCAAAGAGTAGAACTTAATAGAATCCAAGTAAAGACTGCTAACGACATCTTTGCGTTAGAAGAACGCAACAAAAAGGAAGCAGAGCAAAAACTTATAAAAGAACGAGAAAAAGCAGTTGCTCTGAGCGAAATTAAATTAATAACAGGAGAGATTACTCAGGAAGAATTTGACCAGCAGGAAATTAGGCAGCAAGCCTTTGAGCTTACTAAGCTGTTTCCAGAGCAGCTTGAAAGAGTACAAGCTGCGCTTGAAGAAGCAGCAAGTCCTTTAGGCAAGTTCAAGAAGGGCCTACGTGAAATATTCGATGAGTCAATAAATGTCACTCAGTCTATTAGTGATTTGGGCGTAAGCGCAGTCGAAGGTCTTGGCGATGCGTTTGCAGAATTTGTGACTACTGGCAAGGCTAACTTCCGTGATTTTGCCAACTCTGTTATTAGTGATTTGGCTCGCATCTTTGCCAAGAAAGCACTGTTCGGAGCTTTAGGTGCAATACCAGGAGTTGGAAGCTTCCTTGGACTTGGCGGCGGCGGTGGTGGTGGAGGTGGTGGTGAATTAAACATTGAAGGGATTCAGGCTTATATGAATGCCAACGGCAATGTCTTCGCCAAGAACAAGATTGTTCCTTATGCGTATGGCGGCATCGTCAACAAGCCGACACTATTCCCGATGGCAAATGGTGCCGGGCTTATGGGGGAGGCTGGCCCTGAAGCGATCATGCCGTTACGTCGTGGTGCTAACGGCAAGCTTGGGGTTGAAGCATCTGGCAGTGGAGTAGGCAATGTAGTCGTCAATGTTGACGCTGCTGGCTCTTCTGTTGAGGGCGATGCAAGCCAAGCAGATAAGCTAGGCAAAGCTATTGGTATTGCTGTACAACAGGAACTAGTGAAGCAGAAACGACCTGGAGGCTTACTCTCACGCTAATGGCTGTATTTCCTTCTATTGATCCTTCTTACGGAGCGCAAAAGCGCAGCGAGCCTGTTGTTCGTACAGTCCAATTCGGTGATGGATATCAGGCTCGACTGAGTTTTGGTTTAAATCAAAATCCGAAACAGTGGTCTTTGGAGTGGAGAAATATCACTGAAGCGCAAGCAGACACTATTGAGGCATTCTTAGACGCTCGCGCTGATGACAATGCATCCTTTGATTGGTCTCCTCCTGACGATTCGGATACCTACAAGTGGATTTGTCCTTCTTGGTCAAAAACCTTGCCTTATTCAAACTTGGCAAATATTCAGGCAACATTCCAAGAAGTATTTGAACCGTAATGGCTGTATCGTCCTGGGCCGCTACCACCGCATTTTCTGTTGGTGATATTCGCCGTTCCACAACAGATCAAGCAACCGGCCTGTTCTTCCAATGTGCGGTTGCTGGAACGTCTGCTAGCACCGAGCCAAGTTGGCCAACAGATGTAGGCAGCACGATTGTTGATGGTGGCGTCACATGGACTGCAATTAGCAGCGTTTATGAGGAGCTGTTGAAGCTTTCCCCAAGTGCAGTTATTGAACTCTTTGAATTGCGCCTAGATAATAGTTTGCACGGCAGTTCAGATGTGTATCGTTTTCACAACGGCATGTCCAGAAATAATGTAAATATACAAGCAAACGTAGTCTTTAATTCTCAGGAATACGTCAGGCTACCAATTGCAGCGGATGGTTTTGAATATTCCAACACCGGAACGTTGCCACGTCCCACATTAACCGTCAGTAATTTAGACGGCACAATGACTATTTTGCTTGCATTAGTAAATGCAACGACTGCTGGTAATGACCTTGGCGGAGCGGAAGTTCGCAGGATCCGCACTCTCAAAAAATATCTTGATGACATTAACTTTCGATTTGACGACACCGCTATTACTCAAGACGGAAACACGTTGATAACGCAGGGCGGGGATACCTTTATCTTTAGCAATATTGGTAATCCAAGTGGTGTTGCCGACCCTAATGCTGAGTTCCCGCAAGAGCGATGGTTTATTGATCGCAAAGCAAACGAGTCGCGTAACTCAGTGACGTTTGAACTAGCCAGCAAGTTCGACTTAGCTGGGCAGAAGCTACCAAAACGTCAGATCATCGCAAACGTTTGTCAGTGGATTTATAAGTCATCAGAGTGTGGTTATAACCCCGCTGTCGGACCAGGCAAACAGATTGATGGTGTTACCTACACGCGGTTTGACGTAAACAACGAGGGCGTAACGACTGATGCTGAAGACGTATGCGGCAAACGAGTCGCTAGTTGCAAGTGCCGTTTTGGTGATAACGCAGAACTCCCGTTTGGATCGTTCCCTGGAGCTGGCTTAACCAAATGATGAAGCTAACAGCCGCAATGAAGGCTGAAATCCTTCAGCACGCCAAGGATGAGTTCCCTCGTGAGTGCTGCGGCCTGGTTGCTGTAATTAAAGGACGACGCAAGTATTTTCCGTGCCAAAACATCGCTGAAACACCTGATGAGCATTTCATCCTTAACGGTTGGAACGTTGTGGAGGACCAAGGGGAAGTCGTAGCGATTGTGCATAGCCATCCAAAAACCAAGCCTGAGCCATCAGTTGCCGACAAGGTTGCGTGCGAAAAATCAGAACTGCCATGGTTCATCGTTAATCCCAATACGGAGGCTTGGGGAGGCTGTGAGCCAACTGGCTTTGAGCTGCCTTATGTGGGGCGTGAATTTTCCTTTGGCATCATCGATTGCTACACGCTCGTGCGTGACTGGTACAAGAAAGAGTGGGGCGTGGAGTTGCGAGATTATGAAAGGCGTGACAAGTTTTGGGATCGCGGCGAAAATCTGTATCTAGACAATTTTGCGGCAGAAGGCTTCCGCAAGATTCCAGTTGATGAGGTGCAACGCGGTGATCTGCTGTTGATGCAACTAGTTTCGCCATTGCCGAATCATGCTGCGATCTATCTAGGTGATCAGCAAATCTTGCATCATGTGCAGGGCAGGCTGTCTAGCAGGGATCTTTATGGCGGTTACTATGGGAAGAGCACTGCTTGCGCCTTAAGGCATGAAAGTCGTTAAGGTCTACGGCGCACTTAGGAAGCGGCTAGGCCAGTGTCGGTTTGAGTTTGACGTAGCAACACCAGCGCAAGCAATCAAAGCGTTGTGTGTCAATTTTCCTGGCCTAGAAAAATGGTTGATGGATAGCGAAAAAGACGGCGTTGGTTATCGAGTAACTATTTCTAAGGAGCACATCACTGACGACCTAAGTCCCTTAGTGATGCCTTGGAGCGAAAAAGAAGTTTTTAGCATTACGCCTGTAATCGCTGGTGCGGGCAGGGGTGCTGGTCAAATTTTGCTTGGGGCTGCGTTGATTGCTATTGCAATAACCGTTCCAGGGGCAGCATTTGCCGGAGCAGGATTTACAGCTGCCGGAACTGCCGCTACAGCAACCGCTGCTGCTATTCCAGCCACTTTTGCTGCAACGGCAGCGGCATTTGCAGGCAACCTTGGTATTGCACTGGTGCTTGGCGGTATTGCTCAATCAATCTCGCCACAGCCTGAGCCAAGTTCTCTTGACGAATCAGTGCAGCTTGAATCTTTTACATTCTCCAACGTTGTAAATACCTCAAAGCAGGGGCTGCCAGTACCGATAGCCTATGGAAGGGTGTTCGCTGGATCAGCAGTGCTTTCTAGCAGCCTTGACGTTGACCAGAAACAAGCATGACAGAGACTAAATACGTTGCTGGCGCGGGTGGTGGTGGCGGCAAAGGTGGCGGTGGTGGTGGTACGCCTACTGAAGCAGACGACACTCTGCAGTCGATCCAGTTTGCAAACGTCTTAGATTTAATTAGCGAAGGCGAAATTCAGGGTTTAGACGACGGCAATAAAAGTATTTTTTTAGACAGCACGCCAGTCCAAAATGCAGACGGCAGCAACAACTTCAGTGGCTATAGCGTCACTACACGCAACGGCACTCAAGCGCAAAACCATATCCCAGGAGATTTTGCCTCAACGCAAGTCGAGAGGGGTGTCAACGTTGAAGTAACAAACGGCACGCCTGTCACTCGTAATGTTCTTGCGTCGGAGGTCGATCGTCTTCGTGTAACGCTTACAATTCCTGGGCTGCAAAAAGTTGAAGATGACGGCGATATTGTTGGCCACAGCGTTCAGATAAAAATACAAATTCAATATGACGGTGGTGGGTTTAACGACGTAATTACAGACACAATTAGCGGGAAAAGCAGCAACAGGTATCAGCGCGATTACATGGTCAACTTGACAAGTAGTACCAACGTACAAGTTCGCATGGTGCGAGTCAGTGCTGACGAAACAAGCCAAAAACGTGCCAGCTCAACTATTTTTCAAAGTTATACCGAGATTATTGAGGAGAAATTTAGTTATCCAAACTCTGCGCTTGTTGCGCTTCGATTTGACTCTCGCGAGTTCAGCAGCATTCCGTCTCGTAAATATTTGATTCGTGGCATCAAGGTCAAGATTCCAAGCAACGCGACGGTAGATACAACAACGCATTTGGGTCGCATTACATATTCCGGCATTTGGGATGGAACGTTCCAGGCTGCAACTTGGACAAACGATCCAGCTTGGTGTTTATATGACTTGCTTACGGACACTAGGTACGGATGTTCTGTGCCTGAATCTTCGCTTGATAAGTATGACTTTTTCTCTGTCAGCCAGTATTGCAACGCTTTAGTCGATGACGGCAAAGGCGGGCAAGAACCTCGTTTTAGTCTCAACATGCTGATCAACACTCGTGCTGAGGTTTACAACGTCATCCAAGAAATGACAGCTATCTTCCGTGGCATTGCTTATTACGGAGCTGGCTCATTAGTACTTAATCAAGACAGGCCAACAGACTCTTCTTACGCTCTTGGCCCGTCAAACGTAATTGATGGCAACTTTGAATATTCTGGAACGGCGCAGAAAGCTCGTCACACTGTCGCAACAGTTGCCTACCAAAACTACGACACTCTAGGAGATACAGAATATGAGTATGTAGAGGATCATGAGGCTGTTGCTAAGTACGGAATTATCAATAAAAACATCAAAGCCATTGGTTGTTATAGCCAAGGCCAAGCGCACAGGATTGGTAAGTGGACATTACTGTCCGAACAGAATTTGACAGAAACGTGTCAGTTTGCGGTTGGCATAGATAGCGGAATTATTTTGCGCCCTGGTCATGTTGTAGACATTGCCGATCCAGTTCGATCTGGCGTCAGACGTAGTGGTCGAGTTCGTTCTGCAACAACGACTCAAGTTGTCGTAGATAACAGCACAAACCTTGCGGTTAGTACGGCAAGCAGCACTAATGACCCAAAACTTTCAGTAATGCTGGCAAGTGGTATTGCTGAAACGAGAAGTATTCCTGCAGGTGGCATTCAGCCTCAATCCAATGGAACAGCAACTATTGATGTGACGACTGCATTCAGCCAAGCACCAACTGCTGGCTCAGTGTTTTTAGTACAAACATCAGATATTCAGTCGCAGCAATTTAGAGTTATCTCTGTTGCCGAATCAGAAGAGGGTGTTTATGGAGTAAGTGCTGCAGCTTATAACGCCACGATTTACGACGCTATTGAATCAGACAATGAGCTAACCGATCGAGACATCACAAACCTGTCGGCTACTCCAAACCCAGTCGACACTATTGTCTCTGAAGAATTCTTGTATGAAACAGGGCAAGGTGTGTTTGTTGGAACGTCGATTAGTTGGCAGCACGATCGAATCAACATTAGTGAGTTCCGTGTTCAGTACCGCATTGATGACGACAACTTTGAGACCTTAGTTACGTCTTCGCCTTCAGTGACCATTCGCGATATTCGTGCTGGCACTCTTCAGGTGCAAGTACAAGCAAGAAATTACTTAAATCGTGGCAGCATCATTTCAATCGAAAATTTTTCGATCCAAGGAAAAACAGCTCCACCTCGATTAGATACTGACGAAACCTTGTCAGGTGGTGGCGCGAATCCTAATTACATTACTTTTGACATGATTCCCGTTAACGGGCAGGCCAAGCTGACTTGGCGTCAGTCACTTGACCTTGATGTACGAAATGGTGGTCACGTCAGATTGCGCCATTCTCCAAATACGTCAAACGTCACTTGGAGTAATTCGACCAGCATCTCTGAGGAGATTGCAGGATCTGCAACAGAAGCCTACGCAGATCTGAAGTCTGGAACGTATTCAATGAAGTTCATCGACTCTGGTGGTCGTGAGAGCGTGAACTTTGCATTGATCGAGTACACCAAGCCTGAGCTTGAAAGTACAGAAGAAGTTTCAGCCCTGTCCTCAACAGAAGATACGGCGTTCTCTGGAACGAAAACAAACTTAAGCGTTGATGGGGTTGACCAAGAATTAGAGATGGCAGCCAACGGCTCTGCATTGCATACAACTGGAGAGTATGCGTTTAGTGGCAATCCCTATACGTTGACTCACGTCGGCAGTTTGCGACTTGAAAGCACTCTTCGCGCTAGGTCGTACTTCCCAGCCACGAACTTAATTGATGACGCTATTGATTTTGACTCCATCGCAGATTTTGATGGCACGACTCCAACCACCTGTGATGTGAAGCTATACGTTCGGACGACAGAGCTTGCGCCACCAGGGTCAGGTTACGTTGATGCAAACTTCACGTCTTGGCGTCATTTCAACAATGCAGAGATTAAGTGCCGTGCGTTTGAGCTAAAAGCCGAGTTTGAAACTGGTGATGACACGGCTCAGATTTCGGTTGATCAGTTGCGCGTCAAGGCACTGATGCCTTATCGCAGCCTGTCAGGTGCAGTTACAACTAGCGCCAGCGGAGAAACAACAGTCAACTTTGGAACGGGCAACCAGTTCTACGTCAAACCGTCTATCGGGATTATCTTTGACGCAACGAACACCACTGACTACTACGTCATTTCAAATGACAGCAGCGGTTCTAGTTTTGACATCTCCGTCTACAATTCAAGCAACAGCCGGATCGTCAAAACGGTGCGCTGGAACGCTGTCGGTTTTGGACGAGGCTAATGGCACAATCTGACCAGCAGATACAAAACGCCTCGGGTAGCTCTGTCCGTGCTGACCTGAACAATAACTTTGACGCGCTCTTCAGCAATAACTCTGGAGCGTCAGAACCAGCCGTAACCTCAGCGTTCATGTGGTTTGCGGACACCAGCAATGATGCGCTGAAGATCCGCAATGCTGCTGATTCTGCCTTTATTACTGTTGGAACGCTTTCTGAAGCGAACTTAGGTCTCGCGGGGAAAGCTAGTCCTACGTTTACCGGCAATATTGCCATACCTGCTGGAACGGTAAGCAGCCTGCCGATTGCCTTTACCGGAGACACAAATACTGGATTCTTCAAAAACAGTGCGGACGATTTCAGCATTGTTACTGGTGGAACGCGACGTGCTCACTTCGACAGCAACGGCATCACGATTCGGGATCGCAAAGCACTAAGGCTGCGCGACAGCAGCAACAGCAACTTCATTGCGATTCAGGCTCCATCAAATGTAAGCAGCGACATCACGCTGACTTTGCCAAACAGTGATGGCGATGCGAATGATGTATTGCAATCAGATGGCAGCGGCAACCTGAGCTTTACTGCTTTGCCGCAGGCTGTGCCAACTGGTTCGGTTCACATGATGGCGACAACCACCGCACCAAGTGGTTATTTGAAATGTAATGGAACTGCAATTAGCCGAACAACGTATGCGGCTTTGTTCGCAATCATCGGTACGACGCATGGAGCTGGTGATGGCAGCAGTACGTTCAACGTTCCAGATTTACGTGGTGAGTTTGTTCGTGGTTGGGACGATTCTCGCGGTGTAGATAGTGGCCGTAACTTTGGCACTTCACAGAGCGACAACAACAAACAACACAATCACAGTGCAAGTTCAACCATTACTGACCCTGGCCACTTTCATTACGTTGTAAGTACTACAAGTATTAGCGGCAGTAGTAATCGCCTTGGAGATAAAGCCGGTCAGGACGTTCGTTTTTCTACAGCCGGTTTTGTCGGCAACGATTCCAGACAGGATTATGTAGCTGGTTCTGTCACGAACAGTGCCAATACCGGTCGATCTGAGGTCAAGACGACTGGCATTTCAGCAAGTGTGACTGTGGCTAATAGCGCTGCTGGCGAGGCAAGACCGCGTAACGTGGCAATGATGTACGTCATCAAGACTTAACTGCTATGGCCAATATCAAGATTACGGAACTCAATGCTGCGGGCTCGCTAGCCGCAGATGATGTCCTGCCTGTTGTCGATATAAGTACCGACGAAACGAAGAAGATTACATCGACCAACCTGTTTCGCACGCTGCCTGATGGAACAGCAGCCGCACCAGCACTAGCTTTTAGCTCAGACCAAGCAAATGGTATTTATCTTGCTGGTACGGATACCGTCGGGATTACGACGGGTGGAACGCAACGTGTCACGGTTGATGCCAGCGGTAACGTCATAATCTCTGGTGATCTGACGGTTCAGGGTGCAACCACAACGGTTGAAAGCACGACTGTCACGATCGACGATAAAAACCTTGAGCTTGGC
>Ga0181412_1000620_pt1 | contig 14920 bp, 20 predicted proteins | sample 35SPOviralmetaG_FD_130113 | JGI IMG/M metagenome (GOLD analysis project Ga0181412, IMG submission 130113) | Marine viral communities from the oligotrophic San Pedro Time Series (SPOT) site, San Pedro Channel, CA, USA - 35 SPOT_SRF_2012-08-15 | ecosystem: Environmental > Aquatic > Marine > Strait... | reverse complement strand
CTGTACACTTGACCTATCGAAGCGCTCGCAAAAGGCTTCGCGTCGATGCATTAAAAGTTTTGCATCGATAAGAGCGACTGTACATCCATTTTCTCTTCTGGGACATCGTCTTGTAGCGTGGTGAGCTCGTCCACCCAGATTGTGTTTGGGAATAAGTCGCTCCTCGTACTGGCGGCTTGGCCGAGTTTCGTGTACGTCGGTCCGAGATCGATCAGCTGGTTTTTGGTCCATTTGGCGAAAGCTGCCTCATCCTTTTGAAACGACCGTCTCCATAGAAATTCACCGACAAATTTCCATGCCTTGGCCTTACGTTTGACGACGAGCGGTGACGGTGCACGTAATTGGCATCGCGCGACGAGCATGTCGCCGACCTTACATTAGTGCATGATAAAAGTTTTGTATTAAAGACGTAGGTCGAGAGTTGACCATGCATATTCGCGCAACAATCTACGAACCTATATACGCACTCGAGAACCAGCGTCGATACCTGCGAGTGTCTCTTGACGATGAGACAGCCGCGCGGGTTCGTTTCATCCAAGACAAAAACGCATATAAACTTCGAAACAGTGTCGTCAATGACCCACTCATCGGTCGTACGTTAATTTTGAAGGTTCCTTTCCGTTACCGCCGCGTTATGTGCGAGGTCAGAGGATCGAAGGGGTTCTTGAGTCTCGTCAAAGGCGACGAGCTGTCGCTCGAAATTGAGTACTGTGGTACATGGAACCTTGGCGAATCGTGCGGGCACGCTTGGAAAATTTTATCTGCGTTTACAGGAGATGAAAAACAGGAATAAAACGCGTACGCTGTACGCCGCTGTCGCTCTATTGATCGCCGTGGTCGCCTGGCTTTTGCTCAATCCGCGCGAGCGGGTGGTACGAGAACGGGTTGTAAAAACGATTCCTGTCGAGGTTCGCCGTCGACAGCCCGTGGTGAGAGAGCGCGAGTTTCGCTCGGCGCCAATTAAGAGATACAAGCCCGGTATTCTGCAACAGATGGGCATTTTGAAATCACAAGCGGGTGAAATCCTCCCGCTGTATGGGCGAGAGGTGGACGGCAGGCGCGACAGGTACCACTATTACACCACAACCGCTTCTTCCGGTGGGAGTTTCAGTTTGCCAGTCAAAGATTCGCAAGGACGCGATTGTATGGATGACATAGGGTGTGGTGAGTTGTATGGCGGGAGCGAAAAGGTTGCAGTGACGGGCAAAGATGATGAGTACGATGTTGAAATCTACAGAACGAACGATTTTTTTTCACAACGATGAATGGATGAATGATTACAAAGGGAAAAATGAATTAGTTGATTTTTTTTAAAGCATGATGACAACGATACCCCCAATCAATGCCACCACTCCAAAAATGTAGGCCGCCGTATTGAGCGGCAAATAATACACGTGCGCGGCCATTATGATAACCTTCAAACACGTGTCGACACAGTTTCGTTTTTTCTTCTCCCAGTCGCTGTCCAATTTGAGAGCCTGGATGCCTAGCGTATCAGCCTTGGTTGCCACGACCGCGAGCACGATTACGGATAAAAATTGGACGAAGAAATCTACAGACGTCCACCAAAATATGACAGTTTCATTGCCACCGCAAAAGAATGCGACATAAATCGTTAAAACGAAATCCGAAAGCATGGCCTCCATCAGATGTTGGAGCACGTATTGTTCGAGATTGTTGTCACTGTGTTTTCCCACGAGAGCCGCGAGGGGGTCTCGGACGAGGAAGAGTCGCAATGTGTACCAGATTCCATCGAATAGAATCTTGACAACCAAATTCCAGTGAACTTTCCCCAATTCGTCAAACAAAAGAGTATTCATCAGAAGCGCGGGAACCAACGCTATGAGCACCATTGCATGATGCGCAGCCGTCGGGTGTAGTATAGTCTGCATAATCACTCCAACTACCCAGTGTACGGCATTCAACATCGAATGCATGCGAATGAGCCCCATGTGGAACAGGGATTGTATCAAACACACACCGCCCAAACCTATAGAAAACATACCTGGTACGCGCATTGCGAGGACGAACATGCGAATACCATTGCAGGACGCCGCGTTGAGGTAGAAAATGCCCAGTGCATGAGACCATTTTGTGGGCCTACCGACAGTTTCCCCATAAAATATCGCGTTGTTCGCAAACAGTCTCCTGACAAATCGGGATCGTGTGTTGGCACGTAACCAGTTTTGTACGCCTTCGCAGTAGAACGCACGCACAAACCAGTAAAATGCAGTATAGAATGCTACGCACCTGAATGCTAGCATTCTATATTGTTGTTTCCATCCAAACAGCTTGACCAGCACGCAAAAAACGAGGTGTAGCAAATATACACTGCCAACGAACCAGTAAATCGTTCTCGTTTGGCTTGTGAGTTGCTCCGTTGGCGTCACGGTGACCGTGTCTGGGTCACCAGACGTGTCTGTGTTGTTGATTTCTTCATCCTCACGCTCAGGCGCCGTTGTATCCCGCATATCGGGCGACGGTGGTGGTGGCGGCGAATCCCTCTCTAGTCTCGACCGAGATCTGGTGCAGATCGGCGTCGAAGGTGGTGTCGCAAGCTCGCGTTCCGCCTCGTGATCCATCGCATTCTCGGATACTGCACCAATCGATACGAGTGTACGTACATCGTCGTCGTCGTCGCCGCGCGTCGCCGTCATAGCGGCGCGCCCAGTGCGTCGAGTTGTGTCGTGTGTCGGCGGAGGGGGTTGTGTTGCGTGGTTATAAACATTTTATATTGGACTACATAGGCGCATGGGCAATATAATATGGATATGTCGGCACTCACCAAAGATTCGCCAAAGATAGGCCCCGGAGGGTCGTCAAAGGGGGTGGGGTGAAAATTTCAGTTTTCAAAGAAATGGGGTGAGAAGCATAATAATATTATATAGGGAATACCGACAGTATAATATTTATTATTATGTCCAAATGTGTCGACACCCCCCGACTGTCGACACCCGGAGACGTTTCGGAGCTGAAAGTCGTGAAAAGTCGACACACGCCACCCACGCGTCACAACGCGACGCGACGACGCTATATATGACGTCTGTCGTTGAGATCGGCTTCGGTGCCGACACTGAGAAAGGCTTTAAGACGGACGACGAAGCGATGTCACGTTACGACGCGGGTCCTGAGTGGGAGAGGGCGACGAGCACCTTCTTCCTCAACTCCGCTGCCGCCAGCTTTGTTTCTGAAATCGCACTTTTCATTGTGACGACGCAAATAACCTACAACTACAAGTAAGTCGGATCTTAACAGTAACAAACGTTGATTGATTCTCGCTCAGGTATCAAATTATGTGGTGCACGCTCGCCTCCGTTACGTCCGGAGCGCAGATCTTTGCCGCCGCCACCAATTCTCGCGCGAAAAAGTGCAAGTGGCTCAGGTACACTCACCTGGTCGTCATCGTCATTTGTATCATTGGCGCGGCCACGAGTCGCTACGCATTGATGAGCTCAGACATGTATGTGTGCTCTCGCGTGTCTCATGGCAAGCACCCAACCTTTGTGAACGTCGACATGACGACCGGGGAAATGTCACTGATGCCAGGAAAACCCTCATGTGCGCGAACCAGAACACTTTACGTGTTTGAACTCTTAGCATTTGTCACGCGTCTCTTGGGCGTCATTTTCACGTCGAGAACGCTTTAATCATTGTTTTCAATTCTTTTTCCACGTCACTAAACCGCCCTAATCTGTATTGAACAAAAAACCAGAGGAAAAACAGCACGCTTTTCAGTAAATTGTTCGCGTCAGTATCGTCCATGAGATAAATGGGCGATACGATTCTCCCAAAAAACGTCTCTTTCGACTCGGTCTTGTGAGTGAGCTTTTTCTCCATTTCGGTGAGGAAGCAAGTATCGTCGCGAACCGACCAGTGGTAAAAAATGAACGGGATCAGGATGCTGTAGAACTCCAAATTGTGACGATGAGTTTTGAGCGGTAGGAATGGAACAACCAAAACCGCGATGAATAGAACCAAATGGATCCAAAAGATAACGTTCATCCTACACTATAGCTACATAATTATTGGACAGACTCTTCCTCGTCGTCCGATGCATCGGGCGTCATTGGGTCGAGATCGCGCTCCTTTTGCTTTTTGAAAATTGCTCGTTTCAGTACTGTGGTCCTTCGCGGCGCCGTCACGAGCCCGTGACCGGCTGTTCGGATTTGTGCGAGTTCAGATTTGAGCTTTTTCTTCTCTGGGCTATCACCACCTGTCAATCTGCGAAGCGCCTTCAAGACGCTGAGCTCCCTTATCCCATTGTATTCGCGAATGGGGTGTAAATCTATGATCTCTGGGGTGTACAGTGTATTGTGTGGGAACGTTCGCTCAAATTCTTGTAATTGCGCCTTGTTAATATCGGGAGCTTCTTCGAGCAAACGATCATATTCGGCCCGACATTCGTCAATAAACGTAATTCCGTCTTTGGTCCTGTCTTTGAGCGGAAGAGCCAACTCCATTCGAATGTTGCGCGAAAATTTGCCGAACGCGAGCGCGGCGGTCTTGTGAGCAGCAGTGAATTCTTGTAGCTTTAAAAAAGTCGAAATCGTCGCGATCAACCCCGCGATGAGATTTCCGGCACCAATCGCCTGTGAGGCGATGGGACGCAAATCGATAGGGACCGACTCCATTGCGAAACTGGCTGTGCCTGTGATCGTTGAGATCACAATGACGGGTAGTGTCGCGCGTCGTGTCGTTTTAGCGTACGCTTGCCAAGAGATGTAGTGAATATAGCGATAGCAGCATGCTTGTTCCCCAAACTGCTTGAGAATTGTCTCTTGCTGGGGATGCCAGCTCTTCGTCGGCGCGTTTCTCGTATCGTCCTCTGAATCCGACGACATAGTTAGTTGTTATTATACTACACTGACATTTTTCACGCCGTTGGGTTGAAAGACTACATATAATACCAGAGTCAATAGAAGGAGATTGAACACTCCGAAGCACGCGATTGACGCGAGAATTGATCGCCTTAAAGGTTTAATGAGACGGGATTGTAGCGCTGGGTTCTGTAGCGCGATATCCACGATCTCTGTCGTCAAGTCGTCACTCATGGATGCGTTCATTACGATTAGGCGAGAGAAATCTCAGGACAAAACTACATCGCTTCATGAATCGAACACGGTGCGTCTGAGGGAGTGTATTGAACGGGGTCGGAACGTACTGATAACGGGAGGGACGGGCGTTGGCAAAACGTTTTTGCTCAACACCGTGCTCGATGAAAGAAACAGCGTGCTGCTCGAACATGACCACTTGCGAGGGAAGCATAGTCTCATGGATTTCCTTCGCGGAACGGGGAAGACGCTCGTCATCGAGGACTACTCCGGAGAATCCCACTACAAAGCGATCGTCGAGCGCGCGGCTGACGGTGAGAGATTGTCTACGCGTGGACTCGTCGTTACATCGTCGAACTACTGTATGTGGGGAAAGGAGTTCGAAATCATTCACATCGAACCACACTCCGTGGATTCGCTCATGTCAATCATGCCGAACGCATCCGCCGCCGAGAGGTCTGGTGGGAACGTGCGCAATTTTTTGAGTTACGCGCGGGATGCGAGCGATGATAAAGATGTTTTCCAAACCCCGAAAGAGTTCGTCCATGATATTCTGTGCACGAAAAGCCTTCCGAGTAACATCGATAATATCACGGAACATGGCCACATGTATTCAATCATGCAGGAAAATTACGCGAGTAGTAAAGGTGTAGACGTGTGTCGCGCGGCGATTGCATTCTCAGATGCTGACATCTACGATACGGCTATGTATCAGCACGGACACTGGCAACTCATGCCCTTCTTCGCACACGCCGCGATGAGAGCACCAATGGCGGCGTTGGGTGAGCCGTTGAATAGAGAAAAGTTGCGAGCCGGCTCGTTTTGGACCAAAGATGGGAACGCACGTATGCGCATGGCGCGTGTGGATGAGATTGCGCGGAAAGCTCAACCCTTGCGCGTCGATGTGGATAGTTTGAACCTGCTACATTTGTATGCGGCACACAAAATGTATGATAGGCTTTATGAGTACAAAATATCGGCCCAGAATTTTGATGTGATGAATCACTTGGCGGGTCGAAACAACAGGCTTAGAGCCAAGGACACATGTTTGGTAAAGCGAGCTCTGAAGCAACATGCTGCACTGGGAGAATAAGGCCCAAGCCGACAGCGATGACGACGACGATACGGAGGTGTGTAAAGTGATTGGGAACGAGATGTTTTATACGGGAGACATACGACCCGAAAACAACCTGGAGTTTGTTGAAAAGTTTAAGCGACTCGAGAGCAATTTGCTCAAATGGAGCGCGGAACTGACTGGCTACACACCAGAAATACGAATTTATATCAACTCCGACGGGGGTGATTTACACTGCGGGTTTCAGCTCATGAATATTCTCGAAAAGTCAAGGGTCAAAGTGACGACAATCGCACAGGGAACGTGCGCGAGCGCGGCAACTTTCTTCCTCCTCGGTGGCTCCGATCGACGTATTTCGAAGAATGCGACGATTTTGATTCACCAGTTATCCTCCGGCTTAAATTGGGGCAAGTATACCGAATTGAGAGACGAGGTGAAGATGTGCGATAAGTTGATGCGCCTCATTCGCGCGACATACGAGGAGAAGACCTCCATACCAGAGTCCAAACTACAAAGGTTCTTAACTCGAGACTCATACATAACACCCGTCAAAGCAATAAAGTATCGAGTCTGTCACGCCTATGAGTGACGTCGATCGCCCGCTTCCATAGAAAGAAGCAACACAGTACTATCACGGCGACGCAGACATTGTTGAGATTCCATTCGAGCGCGGGTGGTTCGGGGGCAAGCCTTTTGAGGCGGCCTCGATTGACGACAGGTAGCTGTGCTGCTGTATCCATTATTAAGTGTATGATTATTATATAAAAGCTTTTACATTTTTCTTAACAACGAAGAGTGTCTCCTCGGAGTCTTCGCGCAAACCGCATGTCGATCGGCTTGATCGTGATTCTTTTGGCATGGATAGCAGCAAGTTGGGTGTCTTCCAGTAGATTAACCAAAAACATCTCCGCGCTTTCTTGAAGACAACTGACGGCCTCTTTCGAGACTAGAAAATCGTCTCTATAGTCTTGGAGAATTTCTTTTACGAGCTTTTTGAAAGGCAATCGTAGAATCAAATTTTCGGTCGTTCGTTGATACTTTCTAATCTCGCGCAGAGCGACTGTGCCAGGTCGGTATCGACGCTTCTTGATTGGTGAATCCGTAGGGTTTGTCTTGAACGCCGCTGGGCGCTTTGATAATAGTCTGGGCGTCTTTAAGGCTATCTGGCCTCTCATGGTCGCATTTATTTGTTTAGTTCGTGCCATCGCGGTCGGTCGGACACAACAAAAGTTGCGGCGTGGAATGGCGTCTGGGGCATAGGATGGACTCTTATTATACACTACACACTACTTTAAACGTTGACCTTCCGCACACGACGCATTATAGGCTTCTCTGAGCTCCATTATAGCGTTGACCCATTTGACGTCAGTTTTGGGTTTGCGTGGCGAGCGTCGATTGAATGTGTATTCAGTGACGGCCTCCAAATTCGTAATTGGTAAATTTTCCGCGCGAGTGTAACCATTTTTATCCTTGAGAAAAAACTCGACGTCGTAGGTCGTGCGCCGCCCCCCGAGCGAATGTGAGATTACAGTGATCTGAGCGGGCATCCAGTTTGTTTTATTCGTGCGCGCCCAAACAAGGTGGTCGATTTCGAAATCGACGAATTTTTCTTCTTCCTCTTCCACGCCTTTTTCGCGCGAATCTTCTTCCAACGATTCGGATGCGTCCGCGAGATCTAAAAGACCCGAGGAGGAGGAGGAAGAAGAAACTCGCATCTTTGCGACGGCGGGTTTTTGCAGTGGAACGTCGTTCTTTTGGGGTCGACTGCGTTTCCTCTTGTTGTTCGAAGGCGGTGGGTTCTTGCGCGCAGCGGTACGAACAAGCATCCAGTGTGTGCCATGAGGGGCCGGTGGAATAGGACGTTCTTCGGTACCCCGTTTCACCTGCGCAGCGCCGTGCTCATCGCGATCCTTGTGCTTCTGCATTTTGCTTTTCCAAAGGCGACGCGTCGTTTGGGCAATTGCTCTAGCAAGTGCGTCCCATGGATCTAGGAGCTCCGAATCTGGCGTCATAGTATACATCTTCGATAACCATTCGGCCGCCGCGTTCACCACCTCGGGAGGAGGCACCCTTGGGTATTGGTCGTCGTCAGCAGACATTGCGTGCGTCGCGGAATGGCGTCTGAGTAGATGGGATGTCATATTATATGCTAACGACTATCTACATGTGATGCTTTATAGACTTTTTTGAGCTCCTTTATGGTGTTTTCCCATTTAACGCCTGTTTTACCCTTAAAGTGCCGCTTGTTTGAGTCTGTGTTGACTGGTTCCAGTCGTGAGATGGCCAAGTTTTTTGCACGAGTGAACTGGCCACGACAATCCTTTTCAAAAAATTCAACATCGTAAGTCGTGCGACGACCTCCGAGTGGGTGTGAGATGTCGGTAATCTGCCCCGGTATATAGTTTTTTTTCTTGCCCATCCTCACCCACACAAGGTGGTTGATTTCATAGTCGACAAATTTCTCTTCCACCCCTTTTTCGCGCGAATCTTCTTCTTCTTTGTCTTCCAACGCTTCGGACGCGTCTGCGAGATCTAAGAGTCCAGACGATGATGGCGAACAAGAAACTCGCATCTTTGCAATAGGTTTTTGCAGTGAGACGTCGTTCTTTCGGGGTCGACCGCGTTTCCTTTTGTTTGGGGGCGCCGACGAGGGCAGAGGAGCCGGGGGGTTCTTGCGCGCAGCGGGGCGAACGAGCATCCAATGTGTGCCAGGAGGGCAGGCCGGTGGAAGAGGAGGTTCTCCACCATGCGTTTGTGTTTCGGTACCCCGTTTCACCTCCGCAGCGCTGTGCTCCTTGCGCTTCTTGTGATTCTGCAATTCGCTTTCCCCCGGGAGACGACGCGTCGTAATTGCAACCCTTTCCGTAAACGCGTTCCACATGTCTCGGAATCCCGAATCCGTTGGACGAGGCGTCATAGTATACATCTTCGATAACCATTCGGCCGCCGCGTTCACCGCCTCGGGAGGAGGCACCCCTGGGTGTTGGTCGTCGTCAGCGGACATTGCTTGCGTCGCGGAGTGGCGTCCCAGAAAAAAACCGCCGTATATAGTACATTATAATATGAGTGCCGAGAGCCTCGGTATCCAAATTTGCTGCTGCCTGTGTGTGTTCATGATGTTCAACTTCGCTCGTGGACGGGCTTATACTCCGCTGTTTATGGCCGCGACACTCGTTTTGTGCATTATTTCGTCCTGCCAGACCTATGCAATCGGACGAACCGCCATGTCGCTCGCCACGCCGAAAAAAGAAGAAGAAAAATAATTTAATAATTATTACACCTATGCGTACATAAAACCATCGCTATCGTTCCCGTCACAAACAGAAAGCATCTCAGAAAATCGGCGTTTCTTCTTTTTGTTTGTGGTGACCGTTCGCTCCACGACAGGGGGCGTAAAAATTTCATCCACGCGTTCATCGCGCGTAAATTCGTAATCGTTATTTAATTGCGCGCATGCCAAGTGCATATATTTCAGAATGGCACCCGTCGCCGGTCCTTTGCGCTTCGGTTTGCCATTTGCTTCGAGTTCCAGCTCCCAAATACAGGGCACACCCACGCGGTGCTCGCCCTTCTCGATTTTCGCTCCACACTCAGTACACGTACTCCGACCAGTTTTTGCTGTGGAAATAATTCGCTCAACGATCGGTTCGTCCAATGACGTTCGAATCTTTGGCGCTTTCAATGCCTCGTCGTATGTCCACGTCTGTGTGTATACTACATGTACATACACGTAATCTGAGACGACATCGAGGCGAACCTCGATCATTTTGCGTCGCGGAATGACGTCTGAGGCAATTTAATTAAATTTATATATAGGCACCAAAGTCCGATTCACACGCGTTGAACAGGTTCTCGTAGTACACCTGGAGGTCTCTTTGAAGCTGTAAGCTCACGGAATTTTTTTGCGTCTTCGAAGACTCTTGTAAGCGCTCAAGGAAGACCAAATAGACGCTGTCCAACGTTACGTGCGCAATTTCGCCCGAGGAAATAATTGCAATTACCTCACTGACCCGTTCCAAGCCGTCAGCGCCCCCTTTCGTGTAGCGTTCGTATAGTGTGTCTCCCAGTAGTCTATTTGACTGCACGGGGTCCTTGTGCACCACTATCATTCGTTGCGTCGCGTTGTGAGGAAATTAAAATTAAATTAATTGGGGTTTAAAGAAATAACATAATTAAAATTAAATGGCCGAGCCCGGCTTTAAGACGTGTACAAAATGTGGTGTGTACGGTGCACATAATAAAGACAAAAACAAAAAGGACGGACTAGACACTGCGTGCAAGGCATGTAGGAGAGCTTATCATAAATCCAACAAGGAACGGAAGAGCGCACAGTCGAAAGCATACTACGAAGCAAACAAGGAACGGTTGAGCGCACAAACGAAAGCGTACTACATAGCCAACAAAGAACGGATGAACGCGTACAAAGTGAAATACATAACCGAAAGATGCAAAACCGATGAAGCATTTAGACTCGCACAACGATGTAGAACCCGTGTATGGAATGCACTCAAGGGCGTCGGTGTAAAATCGGCGGCGACCATGAAACTGGTCGGGTGTACTGGCGACCAGTTGCGAACCTACCTCGAATCGAATATGTCCGACGAGTTACGTACCGTCGATCGTTCGGACTTACACGTCGATCACATCGTCCCCTGTGCGATTTTCGACCTTTCGCGCGAAGATCATCAACGCGCGTGTTTTCATTACACAAACCTGCAATACCTACATAAAAACGACAACATGCGAAAGCAAGCATCACTCCCACCCGACTTTGATTTCGACGCGTGGTTCGTGGAACGCTCACGCCGTATCGATGCCGCATCGTGAGTATTCCTGTACCAACTCGTACACGTAACTCCCATCGACGATTTCATTATCGACGAGCTTGGTTTTTAACATTTCGAGCGGTGCTCGATACATACGAAGCGTCTGCACGACATCCTGGTACGTGGTTTCAACTAACTCGTTAATCTGGGCGTCGAGCTCAGCGCGGGTCACGTCGCTCATATTCTCAGCGTCAAAGTGGGTGGTTCCAAAATTGTATTGAGCGAGCATCGCCCGTGCGATCGCGTATACGGACCGCAAGTCGGCGCTCGCGCCGGTCGTGATGTTTGACGACCCAAAAACCACCTCTTCGGCCGCCCTCCCTCCGAGCGCGACTCGGAGGGCGCTCATGTAGTATGATTTGCTGTGCAGTGCCATCTCTTCGCGAGGCTCAAAGAATGTGACGCCACCTGCGTCGCCACGGGGAATGATGGAGACTTTGCGAAGGTGGTCGTACTCCAGTTGTACGGCGCCAATGATTGCGTGGCCCGCTTCGTGGAACGCCACGATGTCGCGCATTTCCCCGTTCATGGCCGTCTCGCTCTTGGACCCAATCGTTACTCGTTGGTACGATTCTTCAACGATGGCTCGCGTGATGATACCGTCGTTCGTTTGCACGGCTCGAATCGCGGCTTCGTTCAAAAGATTTGCGAGGTCAGCGCCACTGAATCCGGTCGTCATACCCGCAATCTCGTCGAGTTTGACGTCACCGTCCAAGGTTTTCCCGCGCGCGTGCACACCCAAAATACGAGCTCGTCCTTCCCTGTGCGGGAGAGAAATTTCAAGCTTCCGGTCGAACCGCCCAGGTCTCATGAGGGCGTCGTCGAGTGTGTCGACTCGATTTGTCGCCGCCAGCACGATGATGCCACTGGAGTCGTTAAACCCGTCCATTTCAGTCAATAGTTGGGTCAACGTGCCTTCGCGCTCATCGTTGCCACCGAACGCACCAAAACCTCTCTTTTTACCGATGGCGTCAATTTCATCGATGAAGATGATGCACGGTTCGTGCTGCCTCGCCAGTTCGAACAAGCTTCGCACTCTCGACGCGCCCACCCCGACAAACATTTCCACGAAAGCTGAACCGGATACGGAGATAAAAGGTACGTCGCTCTCACCTGCAATCGCCCGCGCCAAAAGAGTCTTCCCACAACCAGGGACACCGCTCAAAATAGCGCCTTTCGGTACGCGAGCGCCGTTCAGATTGAAACGCATGGGATCCTTCAAAAATTGAACAATCTCCTCGAGCTCATGTTTCGCGCCGTCGATACCCTCGACGTCGCTGAATTTCGTGGTTACGTCGGCTTCAATCGTAAACTGTTGGGTGAACTGCGCGAGTGGGTTGCCGCCACCACCCGCGGCGTTTCCAGCGATCATGCCTCGAATTATCAAGTACATGAAAAACAGGAGAACGGACATTGATACGACTTCGAATGGGTTCGTGGCATGTGAGATATCAACCGTGACATCCGCCTGACTTTCGCTGAGCACGCGCCACAAATCGGAGTTATCGTAAATTTGGGCATCACCGTACGTATCCTTATTTGTTTTGAAGACAGCCACAGATTTGTACGGGTTTATGATGACATCGGTTAATTCATGCTTCTTTGCACGCTTCACAAAGTCACCGTACGTCGTGTGGACCCGCTCGATCTTTTTCTCTTGCGCGGCGTTAGATCGGATGTTCGGTGCGGTCAGGCTCGTAAAGAGTGACGACATTGTTATTAGCTCAGATTTGTTTTGTGAGAATGTCAGCGACTTTATCAGCGATAATATAGCCTAAAAGAGGAGGAACGGCGTTCCCGATGGCGATGTAGCTCGGCCTCCATGGGTTTGTAATTTTACAATTTGGAGGGAACGTTTGTATGAGCGATGCCTCGCGCACCGATAGACGACGCTCACTGAGATGAGGCTCATTGTTCACACCACCATTCAAACGCCGAAACTCGATCGAGCCATTGTGGTTGGCACGGATGGTCGGCGCCGGTAGAGTAAGATTGATTTCGCGCGATGTCCAGTGGTTGTAAGGCGCGTTTTTGCAATACATTTGCTGTGCGGGGTCTGCTGAGTCGGCGGGCTCGTCCAAATGCGCCAGGTATTTTCCCACCGGGCACGTTCGCACATTCTTCTTGATGATGTTCCAATCATCTTCGAGATTGTCGGGCGCGAGATCTGCGCGTAGTCCAATGATGATGACACGATGCCTGTTCTGTGGTATCCCGAACTCCTCGCATTTGATCAGTTGGTGTGCGACAGTGTAGCCCACCGCTGCGAAATCAGCTTTGATTCTGTCCAAAACGCCATTCATAGATAGAATTCCCTTCACGTTTTCGGCTACGAATATCTTTGGGGTTGTGCGCCTTACGATTTCAACAAACGATTCATAGAGTGTTGATCCCTGACGCAGTCCAGCCGTACTAAACCCCTGACACGGGAATCCACCGACGATGACATCAGAGTGGGGAAACGCATAATCGTCTTCGATCAGTTTCTTAACATCTTCGACGACATAGCCGTGCGCCCACCCGTTCATTTCAGCGAGCGAGCGAGCGTGTGGTACGATATCGTTTTGCATCTCTACAACGAATGGCAAACGCTTGAGTACAACGAAATCTTTTACATTGGCGTTTTTAGAGTGATCTATGAATTCGTCGTCGACCGATTCTCGGTGCACGACGCAGTCCTCGGCGAAGCCGACATCGATACCACCCATTCCCGCAAAGAGTGATGTGATCGTAAACATCGTTTTACGATTTCGCGCGGCGATTCTTTAAGCCGATTTCTTCATGGGCTTTCGTGATATGGTGTCATAGCGCACCGAAATGCGTCGTTCGAGCGTGCGTTTACCCTCGGGACTCTGGATGAACTTGATCTGCTGGCGAGTGAGAGGCTTCGGCCTTGTAGCGACGATGAATTTGTGCGCCTCAATGAGCGCTTGGTTATGGTCGTGCGCGGAAACCATGTTCCATGTCTCGCGACAGGCATCGACGGTGATATCACACCCGTATTTTTCAATCCAAGCTTCGCTGTGTTCGCTCGCCATATCCCAGAACTCGGTCGTGGCCGTGCACCCTGTGCCATTAGCCGCAGGGTTCATCGCATGAAACATGTCCGGGCCAAGCGCCTGGGCCGCGCTGTTGATTGCCTTAGCCGGGAAGAATCTATGCTCGACCGTGTTATCCTTTTTGAACAACGTGACCAAGTGCGCCGGGAGTTGTCCGTTTTCGGCTTGTTCAATCATCTCTGCCTGTTTCCGACGACATACGGCCGGATTGCTCGACCAAAATAGTTTGATGCGCGATGACCACGCATTGCCAGTGATAGCCGCGTGTTTGATTTCGAGACTCGTGGCGGTGTTTGATTGCAGGACGTGTGGACCACTCAAACGCAGGCGACAGTCATAAACCTTCGTATCCCGTTTCCGCATCACCTTGAACCGGTCGTCGTTCGCAAGCATCGTGGCTATGTTTTGCTCTCGCAAAATACCGACGTGCATCTGAACCTTATCATTCACTCGCGCCTGTGATTGGGAGTGTTGATACAGCCCGACGCGCGTTTTGCGAAGCGTGGGGCACTTAAAGTGTGCGCGCAAGACTTCGCTAAACGTGGATTTCGATTTCGGGATCTTCTTTGTCATATTACTTATTACATGGTGCACTGATTTCTTTATGCTCTTTCAAATGTTTTGACGATGTCGCGCGAAATTTCTTTTTACTCGGTCCTCGCGGCCGATTCATAACATGGACGTTTTTGTTTTTAGTATTTTTTTCCATAGTATCGGGTACCTTTTTCCTTTTCTGAGTTGTTGTGTCCGGCATTGTTGCGGCGAGAAATGAGGATGTGCGGCGAGCTGTACAGGTAGTTATTACAACAAATAAATAGATATATTAGTCCTCCGAGAAGGAAGAACGCCTGCGGCGGATAGGTTTGTCTGTAGTAGTTTCGATATCATCGCTAAATGATACCCTTCGTG
>Ga0181412_1000618_pt1 | contig 14944 bp, 15 predicted proteins | sample 35SPOviralmetaG_FD_130113 | JGI IMG/M metagenome (GOLD analysis project Ga0181412, IMG submission 130113) | Marine viral communities from the oligotrophic San Pedro Time Series (SPOT) site, San Pedro Channel, CA, USA - 35 SPOT_SRF_2012-08-15 | ecosystem: Environmental > Aquatic > Marine > Strait... | reverse complement strand
GAAAGAAATTATATGAAAAAAGTTTACTCACATCCTGTAGGTTTCGTAGAACATTTAGGTTTCCAACTAATTGGAATCAATTTAGAGAACGTTTCTAAGAAAGAAGAATCAGAAGCATTAGAACAAGGCTTCTTACTTGATATCAAAAAAGAAGAAGAAATTTGGTACCAGTGCAGAAGCACTAGAGTAAATGTTGAGTCATATATTAACACACCATACAACGGAGAGTGGGCGTATTCCACCGATTTAAACGCATTTAAACGCCTGTACAAGCGGTTTGTGACAAAAAGGCAGTTCTATGTACACCCTGGAGATATAGAGGTAAACAAAAGGGACAAACTCATTGCATATTCCATAAATGATGTTGTACACGGTATATCTAAAATTAGAACCTATACAAATACGTTTGAATGTAATTTATTTGTACACGATGATGAAGTGAGAGGTCTTGGTAAGAAAACGTTTGCTCATGAGTTTTATCTTGCAAATCAGTCAGGACAACAATATGTTTATACAGGACCAGGTTACGAAAAAAGTTCTATCTACAAAGCAGACTTAAAAGGGTTTGAATGGTGGAATGGAAATGTGTGGTCCAAAGACAGAGATGAATATATTAAACTTTGTAAACGTGATAGTAGAGTTAAAACACTAGAAGATATATCAAGAATCTGGGACAATAGTTGATCGCCAGTTAACAACTTCTTCTAAATTTTCTTCAGTCCATACTTTATAGTAACCTTGTCTTTTTAAGATATTACTAAACTTTTGAATTTTACTTAAACGTTGCATTAAGCAAATAGCATACTTGCCATTATTCATAATTACACCATTTATGTTTTCTTCTATCTCAGGATGGTCTTCAAGTACGACAAAATCTTTAGGCATAATAACACTGTTAACATTTTCAATCTCACTTACCAATTCTTCTGTAGCAGGCAATGTTTCAAAAATAAAACAATGTACATCAATATTGTCATTCCATATATCTGTAAATCTTAATATTTCATCAGTACATTCTTTTACATCTTTAACTTCTTGAAAAGAAATCTTGCTTTCCATCATTGCTTGTTTTGCAAAAGGACAAGGAGGGAAGTTGCCTAGGTCAGGATGATTTTTACTAACAAAGTCTACTATCCATTTGTTTAAGTAATCAACTGCTTCTCTATACATAATTATAGTTTAAAGCCACTGAAAGTATCTTTGTCAACATCTTGCTTTACGCCGCCAATAACATAACTTGATATTTCAGTTTCTTGTGGTGCTACTTGAACTTCGGCACCGCTGATCCATTTTTGCGTCCATGGTAATGGGTTTGCTTGTCCAGGACTATACGGACACTTCATACCCAATGCTGTCATACGTTTACAACATATCCATTCGATGTATTGGTGTAGTAGTTGTGCATTAAGTCCAATCATTGAACCATCTTTAAACAAATAGTCTGCCCATGCTTTTTCTTGATCAACTGCATCAATAAACATTTTAGTAATGTAATCATTTTCTAGTTTTGCAACTTCAATATAATCTGGATCATCTTTTGGTAAAAGTTTTAACAGTGTTTGTGTACTTGCTAAATGTAAGTTTTCATCTCTTGCAATAAATTTAATAATTTTTGCATTGCCTTCCATTTTCTTTAATTCAGCAAATGCCCAACTACAAGCAAACGAAACATAAAAACGTACACCTTCAAGTATATTAACTGATGCTAATGTTCTATATATTCTACGTTTCAACTCAAACTTACTAATTTTTATTTTCTTACCATTAACTGTATGATTACCTTCTCCAAGTAAATCATAGTACTTTCCATATTCAATAAGATCATCATAGTCTTTTGAAATGTCATCTGCACAATTAATGATTTCACTAATGTCCATCATTTCATCAAATACCTTACTAGGGTTTGAATAAACGTTTCTAATAATGTGTGTATATGAACGACTGTGAATAGTTTCTGAAAATGTCCAAGTCTGAATCCATGCTTCTAGTTCTGGAATACTTACTAAAGGTGCAAATGCTTCAACAGGTGCTCTACCTTGTACACTATCTAAAAGAATTTGTCTTTTTAGATTACTAGTAAAAATATGTTGTTCATGATCAGTAAGACCTTTAAAATCGTTTGAGTCTTTAGTAACATCTACTTCCTCAGGTCTCCAAAAGAAACCCAACTGTTTGTCAGTAAGTTTGTCAAACTGTTTATATTTTAAAGTATCAAATCTTTGGATTGCTACACCACCGTTAGGATCTAAAAATGCCAATGCTTGTGTATGGTCTTGTTTAGTTTGTGTAAAAACGCTCATTTTAATTCTTTCCTCTGTCTTACTCTTCTTTTTTCTAGTCTGTTTCTTTTTTTTCGGCATTATAACCTATATTACACAACTTTCGCAATAGTCGTCATAGTCTGCGTCAGTTTCAAAATCTTCTCTTGTTTTATCTTCGGCTCCGCTAACATCTACATCAATTTCGCCTTGCCCATCAAATGTATTAAAATAATACAACTGTTTCCCACCATACTTATAAAACATGAGTAGGTCTTGTATCATTACACTCATTGGTATCTTTTCTTCTTCAAAAAATACAGGGTTATAACTTGTGTTAACACTGATTCCTTGATCAATATACTTCTGTAGTACAGCCATAACTTTTAAGTATCCTTGTGGACTTTGTTGATCCCACAATAATTCATACTTACTTTTAAACTTATGTATACCTGGTACAACTTGTTTTAGAACGCCGTGTTTAGATTGTTTAACACTAACAAATGCACGAGGTGGCTCTACCCCATTAGTGCTATTACTTATCTGTGCAGACGTTTCCGCCGGCATTAATGCCATCAAAGTACTATTTCTAATACCTGACTCTTTAAGACGTGATCTTAACTCAATCCAGTTTTGACGTTCAACGTTAGGTACTAGTTCGTCAACATCTTCTTTCCTAGTATCCATTGGTACTAAACCATCACTATACTTTGTTTCATGGCTGTATTCACAAGCACCTTTTTGTTCAGCAAGTTTAACACTTGCTTCAATTAAGTAATAACTCCATGCTTCTGCCCATTCATCAATAAGTGCTAGATTAGGATCAGTATAAGTCATGTTATTCTTAGCCATCCAAAATGCCAAGTTAATAATACCAATGCCTAATGGACGTCTACGCTGGTTAGAAAGTTCTGCCGCAAGTACTGGATACTTTTGGTAATCCAGTAAAGCATCCAGTGCTCTTACTGCTAATTCACAAGGCTTTTGAAAATCTTCAGGTGAAGAAATTCTGCCCCAGTTGATTGCACTTAAAGTACACAATGCAATTTCACCTTCTGGATCCATTATGTTCTCAAGTGGTTTAGTAGGTAAATCGATCTCACAGCAAAGATTACTCTGTTTAATAGGAGCAACGTCTTGCTTAAAACTACTGTGTGTATTAGCATGGTCTACATTCATCAAATAAATGCGGCCTGTATTTTTTCTTTCGTTAACAAATTCACTAAACAGTTCTATTGCTGGTTTAGTCTTTTTTCTAATGCTGGTTTTACGTTCCGCCGCTTCGTATAATTCTTGAAACTTATCTTGGTCTGAATAAAATGCTTCATACAACCCAGGAACGTCATGTGGTGAAAACAATGTGATGTTGCCACCAGACAAAAGTCTTTCGTAAAATAACTTACTAAACTGAACGCCATAATCTAAATGACGAACACGGTTATCTTCTGTACCTTTGTTATTTTTTAGTACAAGTAAATCTTCAACTTCTAAATGCCAGATTGGATAGTATAATGTTGCCGCTCCACCACGTACACCACCTTGGCTACATGATTTCACTGCCGCTTGAAACATTTTATAAAAAGGAATAACACCTGTATGTGTTGCATCACCTTTTCTAATTGGTGAATTGATTGCACGAATACGTCCTGCACCAATTCCAATACCTGCTTTCTGCGAAACATATTTTACAATACTACTTGATGTTGCATTTATACTATCTAAACTATCATCAGTTTCAATTAATACACAACTGCTAAATTGTCTTTGTGGTGTTCTTACACCTGCCATTACAGGTGTAGGTAAACTAATTTGAAAATTACTTACTGCATTATAATAATCTTTGACCCATTTAAGTCTTTCTTCTTTTGGATAATTTCCAAACAAAGAAGCAGAAATTAACATATATGCTATCTGCGGTGTTTCGTAAATTCTTCCTGTGGATCTATTTTGTACTAGGTACTTGCCTCTAAACTGTTCCATACCTACATATGAAATTTCAAAATCTCTATCGTGCTTAATTGCTTTATCTAATTCGTCCCATTCTTCTGTTGAGTAATCAGTAAGCAATGCAGGATCATAAAATCCTTCATCAACATTATGCTTTACAATCTTTTTCAATGACCAAGGTGTAAAATCATCATACACCATTTTTCTTAAATGATAGTTAATTAAATTTCCTGCTACCCACTGATAATTAGGTGTTTCCTCACTAATCAAATCAGCCGCGGCTTTAATTAATGTTTCTTGAATTTCTTCTGAACGTATTCCGTCAAAAAAACTAATTTGACTTTTTATTTCTACTTCACTAGCACTTACGCCAGCGATATCTTCACAAGCGAAGAACACAACCTTGTGCATCTTCTCAAGGTCAAGATCTTCCTGGGTATTATCCCTTTTGGTCACTTTAATCGTCATCTGATGCCTCTTTTTCTATTTTTTTGGTAATGTAATATTTATGTAATTAAGGTCCTAATTTTATTAAAACGTCATCTTTTTCTTTTTCAAAAAATAACTGACATCCAAGCCTACTCGTAGGTTGTACGCCTTCAGCAAAATCCAATGCATCTTGCTCATCATCACTAGGTCCTTCAAAATTACCTTTCTTTACATACACATGACAAGTTGAACAAACCATTGACCCACCACAATTACCCCAACCAAACGGAGTAAGATGATCTCTAATTGATTCCATAACACTAATACCTTCTTCAACTGGTATTGTATGTGTTACATCATCTCTGTCAATAACTTTATATTCCTTAATCATTAATTGTTAACTTTCGTACACTTTATTATACTGGTTATCCACAAGTACAAATGTTGTACACTTACTTAAATGTTTTAAACGTGCCGCACCTGCATATGTACAAGTGCTTCGCAAACCGCCTAGTATGTCTTGCAAAGTATTTTTTAATGCACCTCTGTAAGGTACATGAACTTCTCTGCCTTCACTAGCACGATATTCTTTTAATCCATCAAAATGTTTATCGTTGGCCGCTTTAGAACTCATTCCATAAAACTGCACAAAATGTCTTTCTTCAAAATAAGGAACAAACGTTCCTGCATCTGTTTTGTATGCTCCGCCTGTAGCAATATGTTTAGTAACAATTTTACCACCGCCTTCATCATGTCCTGCTAACATTCCGCCTAGCATTACAAAGTCAGCACCGCCTGCAAAAGCCTTTGCCACATCTCCAGGACAAGTACATCCACCATCAGCGATAATATGACCACCAAGGCCGTGAGCCGCATCAGCACACTCAATGACGGCGGAGAGTTGGGGATACCCCACACCAGTTTTGATACGAGTAGTACAAACACTACCAGGACCAATGCCCACCTTAACAATATCGGCTCCATTTAGAATCAACTCCTGTGTTTGATCAGCAGTTACAACGTTACCAGCAATAATTACAATATTTGGATAAAGATTCCTAAATGTTTTTACAAAATCTAAAAAGCGTTCACTATATCCGTTTGCAACGTCAATGCAAACGTATTTAATCCCTTCTGCTTCTTCGTACACTCTACGAAACTTATCGTGATCAGCATCTGTAATACCACAACTGTAAGCAACATAATCACAACGTTTTTTTCTTACAGTTTCATCTACTGTATCAAAGAAAGTAACTAATTCGTTTACTGTATAAGTTTTTACTAGACAAGTAAACATACCATCTTCTGCTAATGTGTCTGCTACTTCAAATGTACCAACACCATCCATATTACTTGCCATAATAGGAAGACCACGCCAGTGTGTTTGATCAGCATAATCTGGTCCTTCTGGTTTATAGTTAACAAAATTAAAGCCTCTATTGAGGTCAACTTCTTTTCTGCTACCCAGAGTGCTACGTTTTGGCCTAATAAGCACACTTGAGTAATCTAGTTTAAGATCGGATTCAATACGCATTGTTTTAAGAGTTCCTATTCACGTTTAAAGTATAAATACTGTATAATGATAATAACTGAGAAACACGATAAAGTCAAGAGGAAAAAGTACAAAATGGGGTACGATTCTACAAATCCTGCATATAAGTTTAAAGTGCGTGATATTTATGAAGAAATAACACCAGCAGATCTAAACCAATTGGAAAGATTTGCGGATAAGTTGTTTGGAAAAGTTGGAATTGATGTAGAATTTACAAGACACTTCTTAGATAGAGTAAACGACGAACGTAATAAAAAGCCTATATCAAGTGGCGAACTAACACGTTTATTCAAACAAGAGTTTAAAAAGTGGGGAAGACCTATAGCACAAATGGGTCCGGATCAAGAAGCAGTAATGAAAGACTTACAAACTGATATTAATATGCCTTTTGCTTTACAGTGGGACAAACAAAACAACGAATTAGATTTGGTGGCGAAAACTGTTATGCGTAAAAAAGATTTTAAAACAACAAACAAAGAATTTCCTGTAGAAAGCAAAGAAAATGCTTGGAACAAATATGGACTTACTGCAAAGCACGAAGGTGGTAAATTTATTTCATATAGAAACGGAAAGAAAACTGGTGAGTTTGATTCAATGGAAGAACTTTCAAAACACCAACATGATTTAATTAAAGACGAATCAGTACAAGAAGGTGATATAATACCTAATCCTGCAAATACTATCGCAGTAAAAACAAAAAGCGATGGAGACTTTTATAACTTATCAAAGTATATGGGTGATTTATCAAAAGCAAATAAAGAAAAGTTTGGCAAAGATGATAGTGCCGCAGTTATAAGTTTTTACGATCCTAGAGAACTTGAGATGGTAATTAATCGAATTAAAAAACATACAGGTATGGATGCAAAAGAAATTGCTGGATTTGTTGATCCAGGTGATATCAAATGGAGCATTGGCAGAATGATGGATTGTACAAACTTCTACTATAAAAACATTGTTGAGAAACAAGAAAAAGGTGAAGTTAGAAATATTGATCCACAAGTTATTAAGATGTTTAACAAAGCAAGAGCAAAGTTTCCACAAGCAAAAACAGATCTTGAAGCATTTATAAAATATATGCAAGATGATCACAACAAAGATAATAGAGCAATGGACCAAATTGCTAAAAGACAAAGTGACATGGAAAAGAAAGTTAAAGATGTAGAACTAAAAGTTAATAAACTTTCTAAAGGAAAAGATAGAAAACTATTCCAATCCAAATCAACAGAATTACTAAATGATATTGCAGAAGCATGGAGCAAGAAATACAAAGATAGTATTAATTGTAGTAACCCTAAAGGCTTTTCACAAAAGGCTCATTGTGCAGGTAAGAATAAAAGCGAATCAATTGATGAAGAAGGTGTTGGTATTGTTACTAAACAAAATGCAACTAAAGATGTACCAGTAGGTGCAGAATACATGAACATCAAAAAGATGTTTCCTGGACAAAAGATGCCGTTACCTTTAAGTAGTAAAGTCAAAAAGAAAGATAAATAATACTATGAAGATCAAAGAGCTCAAAATCAACAGACCAGATGTTAAAAATCAAGGTGTGCCTCGTAATAAGATGCCACAGATTGCAACTAAAGACTATCCTGAGTTTTTAGACTACCTTAAAGATAAAGGTGGGGACATCAGCAAGAAGTCAATGAGTGCTAAAGATCTTAAACCAATACAAAATGAATTCAGTGATGCAGGAGTTGAAAAAGCAATAGCCAAAGGCAAACTAGATAAACCTGTTATTGCTAGTAACGACGGTTATATAATTGATGGGCATCATAGATGGTTAGCAAGTTACAATACAGGTACTGACGTTAAAGTATTTGAAATTAATATGCCTATGTCAGAACTAATGAAGGTTGTAAAAGAATTTCCTAAAACAACATACAAGAGTATGTACGAAAGAGGTATACCAGCATACGAAACTATGCCTGCATACAATTTAAAACAAGCAGAAAAGAATGGTCAGAAGTTTTTTGTAGATAAAGACAAACCAAATACAGATTTTGGTGTATACGAAGACTATGCAATGTTTTATCATATTAATGAAAATGGTGTACAACAAAGTAATGCTATGAAAGTATTACACCAGTTAGATATGAGAAGAGACAACACACCTTTTCCTGTAAGACTTAAAGATGAAGACGGTCCTGAAGTAGTACAAGTAAAACCAGATACTGCTAAAAAGTTACTAAGATTATACTACAAAACTACAAAGGATAACCAAGCCAAGTTTACTAGTATGGTTGATACCTTTGATGGGTTTAAGAAACTTTTAAAAATGGTTGAAAGTCAGGATCAAAAAAAAAATCTAAAGAATCAGGTCTAACCACAGAAAGACTTGTAAAAATGGATCCCAAGGGTCCTAGCAATTTAAAAGTTCCTAAAAAACAAACCAAATATTCAAAACGTAAAGCGGCATTAGATACTAAAGATGATCTCAATGAAGCATCTGAGCCTGAAATATATTTAGATATGGATGGTGTACTAGTTGACTTCTTTAACGAATGGGCAAAACTAGTAGGTGTTAAAAACTGGCGTGATATAAAAAATGTTGAGAAATCATTTGAACTAATTAAAAAACAAAAAGACTGGTGGGCAAACTTACCTACACTACCTTCAGCAAAAACAATACTTGCAAAGATACAAGAAGTTAAAGGTCAATATAAAATACTTTCATCACCACTAGCACAAGACCCAGATTCAATTCCAGGTAAAAAGCAATGGATCAAAAAGAACCTATCAGGTTTTAGTCCTGCAGATATTATTCTTACACATAACAAATCCAAGTATGCTAAAAAAGCAGACGGTACTCCTAATGTACTAATTGATGATTTTGGTAAGAATATTAAAGGTTGGGAAAGTGCAGGCGGTATAGGAATTAAACACGAAAATAATGCACCAGCACTAACACTTAAAAAGTTAGATTCTGTTTTCAAAAAAAAAGTCAATGAAGAAGTACTACCAACAAATATAGTAAATTCTAATATAAGAAAATTAGGTGACATATTTGATGATGCAGGATACGAAGTAAGAATAGTAGGCGGAGCAGTAAGAGATATAGCATTAGGTAAAGAGCCTAAAGATATAGACTTTGCTACTGATGCTACTCCAGATGAAATGATTGCTATGCTTGATAAAGCAGGTATAAAACATATTCCTACAGGAATAGAGCATGGAACAATTACTGCCGTACTAAATGGTGAACCTTTCGAAATTACTACACTTAGAGCAGATACAGAAACAGATGGCAGAAAAGCCAAAGTTGATTTTATAAGAAACTGGAAAGACGATGCTCAAAGAAGAGATCTTACCTATAATGCAATGAGCATGGATATTGATGGTAACTTGTATGATTATTTTGACGGTATGGACGATTTGCAAAACAAGGTTAGTAAATTCGTAGGTGACCCAGCAGAACGTATGCAAGAAGATTATTTAAGAATACTAAGGTACTTTAGATTTCAAAGTAGATTAGAAAATCCACAATGGGACAAAGAAACACTAAAAGCAATTAAAGCAAATTCAAACGGACTAGCAAGAATAAGTGTTGAAAGAATATGGCAAGAAATATCTAAACTAATAGTCAGTCCTAGTGCATACGAATCATTAAGATATATGGATACTACAGGTATTAATGGTATAATAGGATTAAACAATAGTGTTGAAGGATTAAAAGGCACTAATTATAATAATCCAATTATGTCACTGTCAACTATAGTTGACGATATACAAATTGCTAAACAATGGAAATTAAGCAATGCAGAAACTGCTGAACTAGATTTTTATACATCACACAAAAATACAAAGTTTGATACTAAAAAAGTAAGAGATATGATAGTACACGGTACTAACAAAGAATACTTGAAAAACATTCTTAGTATGCAAAACGAAAATTCACTTGCAAAAGAAGTAGATACATTTACTGTACCTGAGTTTCCTATAGGTGGTAATGACTTATTAGCAAAAGGACTAAAAGGTCCTGAACTAGGTAAAGCACTTGCAAACTTAAAAGCAAGATGGATGGATAGTGATTACGAGTTAACTAAAGACCAATTACTTTCAAACATTAACGAGGACTATGTTGCAAAAATAAAAAGATTCTTAGATGTAAAACTACATCCAAAACACTACGACAAAGCAACAGATTTATTACATAAAATTTTACAAAGAAAAAAACAAGAAACTAAAGGTGTACTTAGACATAGTGGTCAGTATTATGCAATGCAACTCAGTAGAACTATTAAAGGACTTGATCCAAGAGCATTATATAAGAACTATGTTGACAAATACGGTGATCAAATAGTTGAAGGCATTATGCTTAAACTTGAAAGAGACTATGATGCTGATATGCTAATACTTCATGTAAAAGATACTAAAACAAATAAACGTACAGAAGTACGTGGTAAGTTAGGATACGAAGTAGGTGGTTATGACAAAGAAGATAAGTTACACCAACTGTTAGATAAAATTGGTAAATCAGCAAGTGTCAGTGATATGATGAACGGTGATATAGTACATATAAATCCAAAACATCCAACAGGTCCTGAAGCAATAAAAACTGCAAGTAAACTTGCTAACGAAAACTTTGCAGACGGCAAAGTAAAAGGTAAATCAAGACCAGGCAGAGTAAAAAAGGCAGGTGCTAGTTGTAAAGGCTCTGTCACAGATCTAAGACGTAAAGCAAAAAATGCTAGTGGAGAAAAAGCAAAAATGTACCACTGGTGTGCTAATATGAAATCGGGTAAGAAAAAGAAAAAGTAGGAGTGACGTATGTCACCTGAACAACGTAAAGAAGCCTATAGACTTTTTTGGCTTGTTAAAGGCCACTTAGGCTGTCACGAATGGACCGACGAAGCAATCATTAAAATGGAAGATAGTTACTTTAGACGCCTATGGTGTATGTACCAAGGTGATGACATGACTGACAAGTTAGACGGCTTTGAAGAAGCATACGATAAATTAATGGGTCCAAGCAAATAATTGAGGATTCACTTCTTCTAATTTATATGGTGTTCTTTGATCAAAAATTCTAGTAAATTTTTTAAATTTAGATAAAGCCTCGTCGTGTTGTTTTTCCATACTGCTGGACTTTAACATATTTTTAGTAAATTTTTTAGTAGCACAATCAGGCATACTATCAATAATTTCACTACATTCTTTTCTTTGTGCTTCTGTTAATACTGCCGCAACATTAGAATACAACGGTTTAATTGTAGATGAATTAAAAATTTCAATACCAGTATTATTTGTCCATTCAACAAATTCTTGTATTTTATTAATGTTCCAAACACAATGAGTTGCATGAACTCTGGCTTCAATACCTGTTCCAACACTTGCTTCTAACCACTTGTTAGTATTTTTTTCAAAGTCTGACCATTTGCTACCATTACGAATATACTCTGAAAGTTTACCAATACTTTCGTTACTTAATCGTAGATCTACTTTACCAAAGTTTTTAATTATGTCAATAATTTTTGGTTTAGGAAAAATACTTCCGTTGGTGTTAATCTGCAAATACATTTTTGAAACATCTGCTTTACTTGATAATAATTCCATAAATTGATCAAAGTGTCTAGCCATAAATGGTTCACCACCAAATACACCTATATATTTTAAAGCACTTAAATCACTTTTTTCACACAAACTAATAATCTTTTTTTCTTGTTCAAAAGTTTCTATATTAGTTTGGATTACTTTAAACATACCTTCACTGATATCAACATCATCATTCCAGGCTGTGCTTTGAGTTGTACCACAATACTTACATTTTAGGTTACAAAAACTACTAAATGTTAATTGTAAAAATCTTAATTTATTATCAGGATTTACAGGAAGTCTTTGAGCGTTTTCGTTTGCTCTAGTTCTCATAGAGTATCCATGTAAATCTTCATCATTTTTACATTTCTTACAAGCATTGTCTTTTAAATTATCGTAGGTGTATTCTGTATTATTTCTATTCTTATCCAATTGAGTATAAGTTATATAATGCGAATTACTACTACCATTGTAGGCATCAGGTAATCCTTGAATTCTACAACAACTTTTAACACCTATGTTTTGAGAAATTGGGTCATTTAAGTTAGGGTCAGCATATGATTCAAAGTACATACCTTCTTCAAGCCATACACAACCTAATTTACTTTTATAACTAGCAACTGTCATGCAAGTATTTATTAGAATTTAATTGACTTTAATAATTTGTGATATGATGAAATGTCGTGATCTGCAACTAAACTTCTAAAGTATCTTAACCTTAGCATATTCTTAAAACGTACTTTCATTGATAACCAAAACTCATTCCATTTACTTTTTGGTGAAATAACTTTATCACCTACTATATGGAATTTTATTCCTTGGTGGCCAAATACTAATGGCGGTGGTACTCTTGGTACTACGTCATTGTTGTTTACAAATCTATAAACTTTACTTTTTACTTGTTTTGAATATTTTCTATTACCTACTCTTGGTTGTCCGTATGTATAAACTTCTCCAACATACTTACTTCTAGCCGCGGCAACAACTGCTAATGCTCCACCTAAACTATGTCCTGTAAATAATACTTGTTTTATATCATGTAGTTTTACGCATTCGTCAACTACACCTTCAAGTTCATTCCAAACTTTATCCAATGCTTCTGCAAAGCCTGAATGTACTAAACCTTGAACTTCGTCTGAACGCTTAGGCCAAGTTTTTAAATCTGCTTTAACATCTTTAAACTCTTTGGGCTCTGTGCCTCTAAATATGATTGCTATACGTTCTTTGTCGTGGGCAACGATTGCTTGAGTACCCTTATTATCAAAATACATCACATACGGAAATATTTTCTTAAGTTTCTTACTCAACTTATCATCAAATTTAGAATATACTAATGTACTAAGATTAGCACAAAGTATTGCAGTTTTTCTATTCATGTATGTATTTATAATATACTTTAAAAAAACTGAAGTTTTAAGTGCCTACAAATGCTTTTTCCTGTGCAAAATTACCAGGTGTACGTTTAGTTGCTTCTGTATAACCCTTATTAACTAGTATTTCTTTAATATCATAGTTAAAAGGCATAGAACCGCACATCATTACTTTATCTGTTTGTGGTGTGATATTATCCCACATACCTTCTTCAATAAACTTTGTAATACGTCCTCTATTTTTAAAGTCTTCTCTAGTAACAGTAGGAAAATACTCTACTTCACATTCTTCTAAGAAATCATTGTATGCTCTTAGATCTTTAGCAAATGGAACTGTCCAACAAACTTTTATATGATCAAACAAATCATATGTTTCAGGATCTCTTAACAAACTAATAAAAGGTGCAATACCTGTGCCTGTTGCCATTAAGTGTAGTACACCGCCTAGTTCTAAGTTTGCAGTAATTAATGTACCAGTAGGTTTTTCACCAATATCTAAAAACTTGCCAGGTTCAATATACTTTAACTTTGATGTTAAAGGACCATTAGGTACTTTGATACTGTAAAACTCTAAGTAGTCGTCATAAGGACCACTAGTAATACTGTATGCTCTTTTAATTTTATCATCTGGCATACCAATCATTACAAATTCACCAGCAGTAAATTTATAACTTCTAGGGCGTTCTAATTTAATTCTAAATAGTTTATCAGTGTAATGGGTGACTTCAGTAACTTCTAATTGCATACTACTCTTTCTCGTGATTAATTTCAATGTAATTACAATAAGGAAATAAATCCTGTTTGTATTGTTCTTTGCTCAACATATTTATATGATTTAAAAGTACAAAAAGTACATCATGATGTAATACACATAAAATATTTTTATCATTATTTAAATTTGGTAAAAGTTTTTTGTCATAAAAAAATTGTATTCTACTTTGTATGTTTGCTAAAGTTTCTCCTGCAGGTGGATGATCGTCATAACTGTTAATCATATGTTCAGAGACAGTTTCTCCATATTGATTACTTATTCTCTGTTTTGATAAGCCAGTAAATTCTCCATAGTCTCTAGCATACAAAGGTTCTATTATTTCATGATTTATAATACTACAATTTTCTTTAATAATATCTGCTGATTCTGTGCTACGTTTCATATCACTAGTATACATGATATTCCACATATTCTTTTTTAAACGTGAACAAGCAACCAGAGTTTGGTCAATTCCTTCAGGAGATAAACTCGTGTCAATATTTCCTGCTATTAGTCCTGCTTTAGAATATAGGTTTTCAGCAGTTCTCAAAAGTCCTAATTTAGCCATTAGCAATAAAAATTTTTCAATTCGTATACTTGTTTCTCTAGTTCTGCAATTTTAAGTTTAAGTTCTTCATTTTCTTTTTGAAGATTCTCTAACTTGTATTTTGCATTGGCCGCTTCATTACGATATTCTTGAGCCAAGTATTCATTTGTATAACGTGCGCCGTTTGGATCATACATAGTTTTTACCCTTCAATTTATTTATGAAGTAAACTATGATCGATTCTTTAGTTTTAAGGGTTTGAATTCTGCTTCGTTTTTTAACACACTAAAGTAATTTTCTACTTCTCTGTTGTTTCTTTTATCAAAACTTAACTTATCTTCACCTTTGTCGGTAACTTCTTTGAAGAACATACTAACATCACTTTCATTAATAAGCATACCTAACCTATTAATCTTACGTTTAGCATCATATGGTTTAAATCTTACTTTGTAATAATTCATTACTCACCTCATTATAAAACATTCATTAAATTATCTGGAGTTGTTTCTCCGTACGGATCATCATCTTCACCGTCATTGTTAATACCTGGTTCTT
>Ga0181412_1000615_pt1 | contig 14989 bp, 33 predicted proteins | sample 35SPOviralmetaG_FD_130113 | JGI IMG/M metagenome (GOLD analysis project Ga0181412, IMG submission 130113) | Marine viral communities from the oligotrophic San Pedro Time Series (SPOT) site, San Pedro Channel, CA, USA - 35 SPOT_SRF_2012-08-15 | ecosystem: Environmental > Aquatic > Marine > Strait... | reverse complement strand
TAGGCAACTATACCTGATGGTTCTCTGACCATTCAATCTCCTCTCTTAATTCATCTGCTATTAACAAAGCATCGTTACGTTGTTCTCTATATTTGCTATTTGCAACTTTACAATTTGCTAAATGTGTTTGTAGGTTGTTTACATAAAAGAATATATCAATTAATAATGTTTGCATTAATTTTAATTCTTTATCATCTATATTTTTGTTTACTTTTTTATTTAATAATTCAGTAAATAATATAGCATTATTGTAAAAAGAAAGGTCTTTAGTATTCTGTATCTTGTCCATCTATTGTAATTCTTTGGTTTAAAAGTTCTATTATTGCAAATATAAAATTTTCTTTTTCCTCTTTTGTTTTTACATTATCTTTTACTCTTACCCAAAAGTGTCTAGTATCTTTAGGATAAAATAAATCTTTTAATAAATTACCAAATTTACGCATTGGTCTCACTATTTTATTTGTTTTCATATTATATTTCTTTAATTGATTCTTTTATTAAATCTAAATACATTTTTTGCATTTTATTTTGTTCTTTGACAACTTGTGTTATAATAAAAGGTAAATCTTTATACAATTGTTCTACGTTAAAAACTAAACAATTATCTTCATTACCATAATAAATATACAATTCTCCATCATTACAATGTAAAGAGGTTGTCTCATATATATAAGTATGTTTTTTAGCTGTTGCTAATTCTTTTTTCAACTTATCTATTTCGTCTAATAAAATATCTTTTGATGTTCCCATATTATTCGTGTTGATATCTAAAGTTAACTATGTTTTTATAAGATTTTACACACCATTCTTTTTGATATGTTTTTAAATTGTCTGCTGTTAATAGCATTTTTAATGTTGATTCAACATCAATTAATGCAGATTGTTCTTCAAATGTTAATTTCATATTGTTTGTTTTAATATTATATAACAAATATATATAAAATATATTAAATAGGCAACTATTAAAAGCTTCTTTGTTTTTTTTGTTTAGCAACATATGTTCTTTTTTGAGTGTGTTTTTCTCCTAAAAACATATAAAATAAACAATGAATAGAAAAATGTGAGAGTTTTTCATACCTAAGCATTTCTTTATGATTTTCATTCTCTACATATTTTAATGCAAATAATCTTTTATCTTTTAAAGTAGGTTGATTATTAAATTCCTTTTTGAGTTGTTTTTTGTCCATTATTTGTCTTTTTTAAGTCTATATATTTACATTTTCTACAATACCACATATAACCATTTTGTGCTGTTCCAATATACACATAATCGTTATTACAAATTTTACATTTTTTATTGTATTGCATATTTTCCAAAGTTTGGTCTTGATAATAAAGAATAAGTGGCATAACGACAGGGGTCAATTATATGATTATTTTTATCTTCTGGTACGTTAATTAATTTGCCTGACCTATCTTCTTTCCATTTATAATTTCTAAATTCTTGTATAGCGTTTGTGGAATCACTTGTAATATGTATTTTATACCTTTTTAACAAGTCAATTCCTGCATTAATGGAATCTTTACCTTTTAAACTAGGAAATATACTATGTCCCATTCGCCTTAACTCATCTATCAATCTTGGCTCGGCACTATCAGCATAAATTGGATATTTACTTAAATTTTGTTCCTTTAAAAATTTATGTATATCGTTAGTGGTCATTTGTGTTCTGTATAAATGTTCTTTAATATACAAATTATAGTCAAAAGTAAAAACTGATACAAATGTGGTTGGGTCGTTGGTGTAACCAAAGTCCATACCATATGCAATTAATTTAGCATCAGTAGGTATTTTATTAACCTCTGTATATTTAAAAATGGTATTTATGCTTGTTGCTCGTTCACCTAAACCATATATTTGCCAATATTGGTCATCTGTTTCTTTTAACCTTTCTATTTCTTGTTTTATAACATCCTCTAAAAAAGGATTATCTAAATAAGTTGTTTTGTAAAAATCACAATCTTGTCTCGTAATTACATTATCATAAATCCAATGATATTCATCAGATGGATTAAAGTCCAATATAATACGTTCCTGTGTCCTAAATATTAATTGTTGCCAATCTTCCCAATATAATTCATTACCCTCATTTATAAATAATAAATCTCTTTTACGACCTCTAATTTTTTGTGATTGGTCAAGAGAAGTAAATTCAATTAAATTACCAAATAAATGATATTCACTATTAGATTTATTGTGAAATTCATCTCTATATATTTGGTGGTTTTTTAGTATTTGTAAAAAATCCCTCATAACAGTTGCTCGTAAACTTGGAAAGGTTTTCCTACAAATTGTAATTATTTTACCCGTTTCATTGGTACAATAATAAAATATTATAAATAAAAGTATATTGTAAGTTTTCCCTGAACGAGTACCACCTTGCTCAACAACTATTTTTTTCTTACTATTTACTAAATGTTTGTAAACAATATTAGTCTGTATCTTCGCTTTTATCAATTATCTCAATTTGAAAGTTAGTCGGCATACCCTCTGCGCCTGTTATTTCTTGTCTTTCAATATAACCTCTTTTTTTACCTTTTGTAGCCAAATAAAATTTAATTAATTGAGTATTACCTTTTTCAATTTGTTTAAACATTTTACTTTCAACATAGTCAAGGGCAATATTACTGACATCATTTATCTCATCTTTAAACTCCTCATCATTGTTATAATATTCATAAAATGTTGACCGGTGTATTCCTACATTTTTACAAGCAGTAGTTATTACCCCCATTGATTTTTCTAATGCCTTAATTAAATTTAGCTTAGTTTGTCGGATTTTGTCGGATTTACTCATAATGTACTTTTTGGTATTTATCTAAATTTATGTTATAATCATAACCTAATTCATTTAATATTATCTTTATTTTTCGATTTGGAAAACTTTGTGAAGCATAACCTAATGAAAATATAAAATTTTTAAATACAGTTAAATTAACCTCATTATATTTAGATAAGTATTTTTTAATTTCAATTTTTGTTTTTTGTTTTTTTATCTTATTAAAAATATCATTTTTTTCAGGTTTACCTAATTTTTCAAAAAAATCACCAATTGTTTTGCTATGATTTTTTAGTGTTAATTTATTTTTGGTGCTATAATCATATTGCCTTATATTGTTTTTAATCAAATTCCTAAGCATTTCTAATTGCTCCTCTATATTTTGGAATAGGTAGGGATATCCCTCGCCTACTAATTCAGGAAACGTACACCTATTAGGTAATACTGTTATTTGTTCATTCATAATACTTTCTGCTATACTTATACAATAAGTTTCGTGCCTACTATTAATTGTATTACAATGGCATTTAGATAACTCTTTTAAATAATCACTATGCTTGGTAAAAGATTTTACAATACAATAAGGTTTTTTATTTATAGTATTTATGTTGTCTTTGTCTCCTGCTGTTAATATAACTTGAAAATCTAATCCCTCATCCCATAATTGGTCAAATTGATTAAATGTAATTTGCCAATTTTTATAGCCATCTAATCTATGATTATATATAAAGGTAAATTTATCATATTTATTTTTGCTTTTTATTTTGTTGGTATAACCACCTAAACTTATAACACTTTTTTGTTTCAATAATTGTACCTTATCTTTATTTAAGATATCGTTTGCTTCTTCTAATAGCATATCAAAACAATATTGAGTATGAAAGAAATTTAAATCTGTTCCTAAACTACCTACTATTTGGTCATATAAAATATGAGTACAAGGTAAATAATTTGTTAATTTTTCTAAACTCCTATGTATTACATAATGATGATAATTAAACACTTTAAACCTTTGGTTGTCTAATAGGGTATCTTGAAAATACCTAAAATGGTGTCCTTGCTCAACAACATTATTCCAAATTAAATCAAAGGCATATTTTTTAAATATTTCTCTAAATATATTTGAATTAAAATGTATTACCTGATGCTTTTTACTTTTTGGCATTGGTATTTTTAAAATCTTTACCAATGAATTTAAATCATCTTTTATATATTTTCTGTTTGAATCAATTAAAAGGAAAAAATTATACCTTTTTGTTTTTAATAATTCATTACATAATTGTTTTATAATAATATAATTTGAATCGGCATTTAAATTGTTTACCGATAACATTGGATATATTAATACATTTAATTTTGGATTTTGCATACAATATTAGGATATTTTTTAATAAAATTTTGAAAATCAATTTCCATTTTTTCATATTAGTAATATGGCATAGATAAATTTATTACAACTTCGTTCTTTTCATTCACATTATCATCTTCAGATATTTCCCCCTCATCAAAGTTTTCCTCCAACTCTAATACATCTAATCCCCAATCGCTCAACAATTGAGTATCCCATTGATTTGCTAACATATCCCAATCCCATTGACCAAAACCTACATTATCTTTTATAATAAATTGTTCAATTTGGTTGTCTGTTAAATTATCGGCTTTAATAATATAAACCTCTTTTAATCCAACCTCCTTACAGGCCTTGTATCTCATATTACCACCAAGGATACCCATTTCGCTATTTACCACTATTGGTCTTAGTTTTAACATTTCAGGAAACTCCTTAATACTTTTAACTAATTTTTTAAATTTAAAATCCTTAATTATTCTTGGATTTACAGGATTTGGAAATATATTATTAATATTTACTTTTTCTATCATAATTATATAACGTTATTTATGGTTTAAATTATATGTATTTAAATATAATTCCATAGTTGGTTTAAATTCTTTAATTGATGTTATTGCTGGATGATTTGCTTTAATCATTTTTTCATACTCTTTTATCAAATATTGTATAGCTTTTTTATTTTTTTTTGCTTTTGAAAAACATAAAGATATAAATTCTCTAACACAATAGGTAACTATTTTACTTTTAGAATAAAATTGTACTAATGTGGATATTTCATTTAATAAATAATTAGAAAAATCTATATCTTGAATTTTTTCTTTTCCTCTTTTAAATTTTTCATTGTTTTGTGGACTACGAGGTTTAAAATAAAGATTAATTACATTTCCGATTGTAATATTATTTGAATTTGCTAAATATATTTCATAAACAGTTTTATAATCTTCATTATAATCACTAAACGCCTTTAAATAATCTAACATTGTCCAAGCTTTGTTACCATTATTTAAGCTGATAATACAATCAAGATGTTCTTTTTGTATTTCTGTATCTACCCAATTAATAATGTAAGCAGGTATAGTTTTTTGTTTTAATAATTTAGCACTTACAATCCTGTGATGTCCCTCTATTACATCGCCAGTATTTGATATTACCACAGGCATTAACCAACCATATTCATTTAATTTTGATTTAAAATTTTCTGAATGTATTGGCATCATATCTCGATTTACTTTTGCCATTTTTAATTTGTTAATTTCATAGTAAGGATTAAATTGTCCTCTTTGTAGTTCTGTTTTCATTCTGTTTTTGTTTTAAGATTAATATGTAAATTGATTCTGTTTAATTCTTTTAATAATGCTAACAACTCCCTTTCATTAAAATTTATCCTATTGTGTCGTTTTTTGTTTTTTTCGTATGTACAATTATGTATAATAAATTGTGTTAAATTATTCCTATAACTTAAATAATATAAATAATCATCAACATCCATTAATTTGTTCTTAATTTCAATAAACTATAACATTCTATATATTTTTCTCTCGCTTTGCTTTTATATTGTTGTTTGAACAATTTATATAACATTTTAGTATATTGGTATTTTGTTTTACAATTTACAAAATAGTTTTTTGCGAATTTTTTTCCTTTGCCTCTAAAATAATTTACATTGTCTGCGGTATCACCCATAATCATTTGCTCATAAAAATTATATAAAGATTCTTGTTCTGTTATATCTAAAACAATTTTATGTTTAGGATGATAATTATACATTAAACAAGGAAATTGCTTGTAATCTTTATCTATTGAAATAATCATTACATTATCTCTACCAAACTCCTGTGATAAAGTATGCCAATATCTTGCAACCACATCATCTGTTTCAATACCAAATGCAAATTTACTATCGTATGTGTCTTTTACATATTTGTGCATATCGTGAAGTAATGGTGGTAATTCCTGTTTTTTACGATTCGCTTTATAATTACGAGTAATTAATTTTCTAAAATTACCTTTGCAACCATTAAAGGTTATTATTTTTTCAATATCGTATTTTTCCTCTAAGTCGTTTACAATTTTCATAAATTGCTCGTCAAATTTAGTAATACAATCCTCTAATTTGGTGTAAAAAGGCAATTCATCAGGCAAGTTTTTTTGCCTACAACAACTAGCAAAAACTAAACTATCAGCGTCAAACAATAAAATCATATTTCTTTTTTAATCCATTTACCTTGTAAATCAATAACAGTATAATTATGTTTAACCAATAATTCAATAGCATCATTAATTTGTTTTGCTTGTTTTCTATAATGGTCAAATATTTGATTTTCAAATGCGTTATTATCTTTATACATATTTTTTATTTTATTAATATTAATCCTAATTCTTTAGCCACATAATTAATGTGTTTTTGTGTGGTTTGTGACCAATAACCTAATTGTTCTAATTTATTACCATTTATAGTGGCAACGTGAGTGGTATAGCTCCATACCTTATTACCATTTATGGTTAAATTTTGTTTGTATTTGTCTAATCTGTACATAATTAAAAGTTTAATCTTGAGTTTGCTAATAAATTTAATTTTTCCTTTTGTGTGCCTATTAATCGACCACAAAGAGGTATAATTTGAGTGGTATAATGTTGACCTTGTTTTATAACAAATTTTTTATTGAGTGATTTGTCAATAATTATATCTGTATTTGCAATTAAATTTTTCTTTGATGCGTAACCACATTTACCATTATAAGTTTCTAGTTTGTGGTGTCCAACATATTTACCATTTAGGTAAAAATCTTTGTGATAACCTAAGTTTTTGAATATTTGATGTGTCATATTGTATTTGTTTTATATTACAAATATACAATATATATATTAAAGATTCAAATTTATTTTGCTTGCTTGATTTTCTTTTAAAAGATAAACAGGTTTGAGTAACCTTTTTTTTGTCCATATTGTAGTATCAGGACAATACATATTTTTTGGTTTAGGTAATTTAATTTCATTTAACCAATATAAATAATTTCCTTTTGGGTCGTTTACAAAATATAATTTAACTATATTTTTGTCCAATTTCATTAATTCATCATATTTGTATTTTTCGAGCATTTTCTCCTCGTAATATTTATTTCTGAATTTCATTTCTATAACACAAGGCAATCCTTTTCTTGTTAAACCTTTTGCATCATAGTGTTGGTAACCTTTCCCTGTCCATTTTAAATCCCAACCATCTAAATTTAAAAAATTTACTAATATTTTTTCTAATTTTTGTATTGTACTAATTTCCATTTTCCCATACAATATTTAATTCTGCTATCCATTTTTTTATTGTTTTTGGGGAACAAGTACAAGGTTCGTAAAATTTATGTTTGTAATAGGTCGAGTGCAACTTACATACCAAACTAAATTCTGCACGACTAATGGTGGAGTGTTTTGATTTTCTGAATTTTGTCCATAATTTATAATCATCTTTTAAAAATTTAATTACCATCTTTTAATTTTTATTTTATTCCAATCCTCTCTACGTTTATCACAATTGCAATTGGGATTTATTTTTTTCCAAATATATCTTATGCCTGTATATTTTGTTATATAATAAACTAAATCACCTAATTTCATAATATTTTTTTTAACCTTTGTAAAACTTTCCTATATGTATTATAAAGAGAATGGTAAGGAATTTTTGTTTTTCTAGATAATTGAGCAACAGAAGTGCCATTGTCAATTAATTCAAAAACTTTTTTATCGTACCAATACATTTTATCTAATTCATCTAATATTTTTTTATAATTTTCTTGATAATATACATCTATATTTGAACTTTTCACTATTTGATTGTCAAGTGGTATAATTGTAATTTTTTCTTTTCTTTTTAAATCAATAAATAAACTTTTTAATATTTTAAATATATAAAAATAATTATAATCATCATTTGTATAATCAATAACCAATCCTCTATCTAAATTTTTTTTTAATTTAATATACATTTCCATAACTATATCTTCTGCGGTGTCTTTATTGCAACCAAAAGATTGTACAATTTCTATCCAAATAGAATGTTTTTTATATACTTTTGCCAATAAACTTTTCATAAATAATTTAATCTAAAGGGTCATATAAATCTCCTATTATTTCAGGAAGTCCTATTTCATTTACCTTAAAACTAAATGTATCAAATGAATAACCCCTGCTTTTTTTACATTTAACAGTGACCCATTCTTTATTTACTGTATTGGCTTCTAATTGTATTTGTGTTTCTGTTTTTTTTTCAATAAAAGAACCTAAGTGACCGGTCATTTTATCTGAACCGAAATTGGAATGTATTACACACATAATATGGCATTTATAATTTGTTGACCATTCCATAAGTTTTTGTACACAAGCATTACATTCTTCTAAATTATTTACATCAGATACTAAATCTGCTATACCATCAATAATTAATAGTCCTGTATTTTGTACTTTGTGTTCTAAGCAATATTCAATAAATTCAATTCTTGTCTTATAATTAATTGTTCTTAATCCAAATGTATGATAAAATTCTGAATAATCCGAATTACACATATCCAATACCCTTTTAAATACCTTTTGAGCGTGCCATTTGCCCTGTTCTGTATCAATATGAATTAAATTTGAATTTTGCCTATGTCCTTTGATATTACCTCCAAAATTGTTTTTATTACATAGGTAAACAGATGCTAACAATGATACTAAAAATGTTTTTTTGGTTTTTGGTGGTGCACTTACCACAGAAAAGTTACCATATGTGCCTATTGGTATTGGTAAAAGTAAATCACCATTGGCAGATTTAATTAATTTTTCGCCTAGTGAAATTGCTACAGGTGGATAATCTATTTTTTCTTTGGCATCAATTATGCAATCTTCTTCAATGGCTTGCATAACCAAATATTGAACAGTTTGTTCGTCGTTCATTCTGTTTGTCATATGTTAAATATATAAAAAAAAAGGAGGTAAAAAAATTACCCCCTTAATTAATTAATATTAAACTATCTTTCCAATAGTAGTATAATATTAAAAAGGTAAATCATCGTTTTTAGTGGTTGATTCGACCACTTCTTCTTTTTCAGCCACAGAAATTTGTCCATTTGTCCAAACCACTTGACCATTACCAAAATAGGTTTTTTTAGCTTTCGCTTCTCTTTCCTCTTTTGTTTGTGAATCAGATAAAGAAACATTGTTTCCATATCTTGTTTCATCATTTAACGATATTGTAAACCTATACCAAACTCGCCCATCTTTTCCTTTGACAAATTTTTCTTTAGGTAATTTACTTACATCGATACTTGCATTAATAATTGCTCCCATAATTTATATATTTAATTGTTTAATAATTCTGTTCTAATATATCCTGATAAAGACATTCTTTTTTCTTTTGCTTTTTCTGTTAACCAATCTTTATCTTTTTGGTTAAGTTTAAGTAACAAAGCGGAATCTAATTTACTCATCTATTTTAAAATTTAATAATTTACTTTCAATTTCTTTAGTTAATGTATAATGTTTTTTAATATCATTTATAGTATAACCTTTTTTTGACATACCCTCTAAAGCATTTTTAAATTGTGGTGTATTGTCAATTAATTTAGGTTTAGTTGTTTTTGATGCTAAATTACCATCATCATCAACAGCTTGTAGTGCCAATAAAGATTGTAATGTATATCTACGAAAATATGTAATAGCACTTCCTAATTTTTGTGCATCTAAATCAGTAGGTAAAGGCATTGATGATTCTACTGAGCCACCATCTAAATCGTAAATAATACTCCTTACTTGGTTGTCAGTTATAGGTTGTAATAAAATTAAATTATGTTTTTGTAATAATGGTTTTAATTGTCCTATTAATGAATTAATGTCAAAATATTTTGATTTGTAAAAAGGATTAGTAGCATCTTTACTTATTGTTCCTAATTCATTTTGTAGGTCAAATAATTTAGTATAAATGTTTTGTTTCATATTTCGTTATATTTATTTGAGTTAATTTGTTCGACTTCTAATTTTGCTTCTAATTCTTGTATTTTTTTTTGATAATATTCCACCAAAATAAAATGCTGTTCGTATGATATTGTTTTGTCCATTGTATATATTTTGTATTTAAAACAAATATACAAAAAAAAGATTTAATATAAAAAAAAGGGGATAAAATTTAATTAACCCCTTTCTTTAACAAAGACAAAACGAAACAGAACAACTCAAAGATATATTATATAAATTGATTTACCAAATTATTATAAAATAAAATCATTTCTTTTAAATCATCATTACTATATTTAACTGTTTGTTTGGATTTTACAAGTAATTCTTCTGCAATTCCCTTACCATATTTTTTTTCTAAATTTAAACCAAATTGATATTGTTTACCTTGTTGCATAACATTACAACCATAACATTGTACTTGACAATTAACTACATCCCATCTAGTAGAATAAGCACCTCTACTTTGAAAATGTCCACATTGCATATTTTTTTTATAATGACTTATTTTACCACAAGTAAAACATTCTACCATTTCATTATCAGCTTCTCTTAGTCTAATATATAAACTAAAAACTTTGTCTAACCTTTTTACTAAATTTTTTCTAGATATTTTTTTCACTTAATAAATATAATATAATTTAAAAGAAAGAAAAGAAAATAAAACAAGTAACCAGAAGAAAATAAAAGAAAAGAAAGAAAAAATCCCCCCTATAAAAAACAAATTTTCAAATTACCTGGTCCAAGCACCGTCCATATTTTTTAGGTTGTGCAAGTTTATACGTCTGTCGTTGTATGTGACAAATATATAAAAATTAGTTTAAGTCCAATTATTTTTTTATTTTTTCAAAAGACCTACCACCAAAGTAAGCGCCTATAACTGTTATTAAAACAAGTTGTAAGAGGTCTATCCAAGTGTCTTTTACATTAAATGATATTACACCTGCATCAATAAATACCATTAAAACTGTTGATATAACCAAAAAAATTAATACCATTGGTCTTACATTCTTACTTAACCAACTATCGCTATTCATATCAGTTTTCCACCTTTCAGTAACATTTTGTTGCATATCGGCTTCGGCTTTAATAAATACCTCTGTCATATCTTTTTCAAATTTAGCTCTATCTTCTTTTGAAAAAGTATGTTTAGCTATTATATTACTTATTTTTTCAGCTACTCCTCCTCCTGCTCCTCCAAATATTTTTGCCAGTATTTTTTTCATAAATAAATTTTAAAATAATTATTGATAAAATAATTGTGTAAATGTTAATATGACTTTCGCCACAAATTCCTAATAAATGTTTAAATATTTCCATAGTTTTAATTTAAAGGTAAAACAGTAAATGAGCCTATTACTAATATGATTAGAATCATAAAAATAAACTCAATTACTTTGTTCATCTTTTGTATATTTTATCTTCTATTTTATTTAGTCTTTTAGTTTCAGCATCTATTTTGTTTTCTAAAAATTGTATTTTTTGTTCTAATAGGTCGTGTGATTGTTGTGGTGGTAATTTTTTAGCCACCTCTATTTCTTGTTTATTTAATTCTATTTGTTTTGTAAGTGTAGAATAAGTCATAGTTAAACTTATAATACCACCTACAACCATAATAATAGTTTTTAAATCTAAACTTAAATCTGGTTTACCATCATTATCAATATCCAATCCTACTTCTTTCATTTATCTATTTGTTTTAATTTACTTATTGCCCAATTAACACCTGCTGAACCACCCCAAGCATCCCACATAATACCACCACATCCCTCGGAATAAGGAACATCTTTATGTTGTTGGTGTCTTTTAAAAGATGCCATTCTTGCAATTGTTGACCTTGAAAGTTTTGATTTTGATGCGATTTGCGATGCTCTTCGCCAACCTACAGAAGTACCACAAGAACTACCATTTTCTTTTTTCCATTTTAAAGCTCTTTTTGCATTGTTTACAGCTCCTTGAGGATAATCGTTATAAGATTCTAATTCAACAGAACCTCTAAATGTATCATAACATATTGCTATTGCTTGGTCTTTGTCGTGATATTTCATCAATTGAGGTACACACCTCATCATAAAATCCTTTTGTTGTTCTCCTTGTTTTTTCTTAGGTATTGGCATTATTATAAAATTTAAAATGTAATACTATAAAAATTAAATATAAATTAAACTCCTCAAAATCTCTATCATTATCTTTACCATAATAACTAAAACCAATTAGAGGTCCTATAAAAAATCTATCTATTATAGCAAACTCATATTTCATTAGCAATCTTTACAATCTTGGTAAGTAAAATATTTACCTTGTTTTTTAGTTACTAATATTTGTTTTCTATTATTTTTTTTATTTTTGTATGATATATGTAACCAAATTGGTTCTTCACCAAATTCCCATATTAGTTGGTCAAAATCTAAATTATCCTTTATGTAATGAAACATTTCTAAATTTGTTTTACCACCAATTGAAGTAATATCTATGGCTTGACCTGTTAAATGACTACTTTTAAAACTTCCTTTTATAGCTGTATTTAATTCTTTAGACCTATAAAAACTATTAACTTTTATTGGACCACCTACCCATTCTCGTAAAGGTTGGAAAACTTTTTCAGCCAAAGTTTCCATATTTTTAATATGCTCTTTTCTCGGTTTGTTTTGCAAACCTAACTTTTTAGCAGTTGCAGAATGTGTAGCTTCTTTATAACTAACGTTTTCGCTTATTTTTTTCATACATTAAATACCATTTGTGAGTTGTGTACAGGATAGTAACTGTAAGCAATATAATCTTTAACACCATATCAATATTAGTAAAACTCAACGTAAACGCTAAAAAATTCATTGCATACAATTTCATATCCTGTAAACTCATTATTTTTCTTCTTTAATTTCTTCATATGACCCATCCTTTAGGTCTATGTTAATCTTACCATATTTTTCTTCTAATGGTTTTTTACTTTCTTCTTGTTTAGAAATTTCATCAGCGTACATATGGTTTAAGCTATGAATTTGTGTACTTAACAAACCTATGTCGTGTTTGATAGCATTTAGCTTACCTTGTTGTTCTTGTAATTCTTTTAATTCTTCTTTTGTAATTTTTGACATTTTATTAATTTTATGATTAAGATATAAATATACTAATTTTTACATTTACATTCTTGCTTCAATTTGTCTACTTCTGCTTTTAGTTCTTGTATTGCTTTTACTAATACAGATGTTATTCCATTATAATTAATTACTTTTTTATCATCATTATTTGTTCTAACAATTTCTGGAATTACTTTTTCAACTTCTTGTGCTATAAATCCATAATCTTCTTTTAGTTGTAAAATACTATCACTTTTTTTCCAATCAAAACTAACTGCATTTAATTTTTTTATTTTATCTAAACCATTTTCTACAGGTTTTATATTTTCCTTTAAAGATATATCTGAAATAGAACCATTTTGAGTTAAAGAACCTGTAATAGTCATATTTCCTGTACTACCAATTAATTGTAATCTTGATGTTATTGCACCACCACTTGTTGAAGATTTTATAGTATAATTAGGAGAAGCATTTACTTGACCTGCATTCATTATAAAATTAAAATCCATATCAGCTTCTGGCTCAAATTGATGATAATTTGCAGATGTACCCATATTTATTTGACCCCCACTTGTAATACGCATTTTTTCATCTGATGAACCTAATTGACTTCCATCACCTGCATTTCTTGTCATAAACACTAAATCCATAGCACTCGCACCACTTGTAGATATTACCCCAATAGCAGCTCTACCTCTTGCAGGAACAGAGGAATTACCAGTAAAACTTATACCTAAGTAATCACCCGTTGCAATGTCTGTTCTACTACCTATAATTAAACCTGTATTTTGTATTTCACCTTGCGATGATTTACCAGCCTGTATGTATGCTCCAGCTAAACTATCAGTAGCTGATTCAACATCTAATTTATAATCAGGCGAAGTTGTTCCAATACCTACGTTACCAAAACTGTCTATAAACATTCTTTGTGAACCACCTGTTCTAATTGCAAGTGCTTCTCTAGTTAATAATGTAGTATTCCCAAAAGTTGGGTTTGTATAAACTGCGTAATCTAAATTATTACCATTGTAAATCGTATAACCCGAAGAAACATCACCAGAAGCAGCATTGCTAATTCTTACGTAAGCACCACTAACTGTTCCATCAATAGTTAATTTTTCTTCAGGCGAAGCAGTTCCGATTCCTACTGATGAAGCATTTATATATAAATCATTATTTGCTAATAGTTCAGAATAACCAGCACTCCCAGCATCTCTTAAATATAATCTTGGGGGATGTGCTGTTGTGTTATTTACAACTAATCCACTTACATCACCACCTTGTTCAATCGTTACTTTACCATAATCTGTTGTACCATTAACAATTACGTTTCCAGAACTGTCTATGGTCAATCTTGGTGTTAAAGTTCCTGCATTATCATTACTAAATATTATATTTGTTGGATAATTGTTTGAACTCCAAGTTCCGCCTCCTGTAAATTGTATTTGACCACCAACAACATTAGCGGTTGGGTCATCAGCAGTTACTTTAATTGTTCCAATAGTATTGTTTTCAAAAATTGAACTATCAGACCTATGTAAAATTAATTGTTCTGTTCCGTCAGTTGTTATTTTAGTTGTTCCAGAACTGTCTATACGCATTCTTTCTGCTGTGGCAGAATTACCACCACCTGCATTTGTTAAAAATCTCATAGTTGATGCTGTAGAAGCACTTGCATTTGTTTGTACAACTTGAATTTCTCCTAAATGACTATTTGCAATAGATTCATCTCCAAATACAATATTAGCATAAGCACCATCTGAATAATTAGTTCCTGTTGGGCTTGTAGCAACCCTTAATGT
>Ga0181412_1000614_pt1 | contig 14992 bp, 29 predicted proteins | sample 35SPOviralmetaG_FD_130113 | JGI IMG/M metagenome (GOLD analysis project Ga0181412, IMG submission 130113) | Marine viral communities from the oligotrophic San Pedro Time Series (SPOT) site, San Pedro Channel, CA, USA - 35 SPOT_SRF_2012-08-15 | ecosystem: Environmental > Aquatic > Marine > Strait... | reverse complement strand
TCTCCCCATCTCCTTTAATTTCTTTTTACAAAAAAAATAAATCTCAGTCTGATTTAGTAATTATATTTCCAAATGATATGGATAAAGACAAAAAAGAATCACTTTATGCAAGTGGCGCTATGGCTAATATAATTTTTGAATTTGACTACCTGTCAATTTTTAGCGACGCTTTTGTACGAAAGTTTGATAAAGATGAAGATGTGCAAAATCTTACTGAGTCTTTATCAGAAGACATAAACTCTGAAGAGTTGGTAATGGGAATGTTGCTAAATAAAGATGGTATCGTATATTCATCTTTTGATAAGTATGGTCGAGATGATAATGGTAAACTACTCTATACTGAATCTAAATTAGAGAAAGATAATAAAAATCAAGGTGGTGTCATGTCAGAAATACTTTTGCATTCATTTAATAGAGGTAGAGAAATTATGGATGAAATGAGAAAGGAAGATGATTTTGATTCTAAAATGCTTGTTCAACAAACTTTTGATGCTTTAACTGAATTAGGATTTAAAATAGGAATGAGTCCAGATTTTAGTAAAAACTTGTTTGAACAAGGTATGATAGATGAAGAGGGTGAATGCAATTGTTCATCTGGAGACTGTAATGACTAAAATACACATTGAGTACAGGAACATTAAAGAAATTTCTGGTGCTGATTTAAACCCTAAAGACCATGATATAGGTACTCTTTACAACAGTATTAACAGATTTGGATTTACCAATCCTCTATTAATTAATAAAGCTACTAATAAATTATTAGCAGGTCATGGTCGATTAATTACGCTTCTACAAATGCAACAAGCAGGAGACCCAGCTCCAGACAGAATAGTAGACACAGGTGCGGAATGGCAAGTCCCTGTGTATTTAATAGACATAAAAGATGATGCTGAGGCACAAGCATATTTGATTGCTGACAATAGACTTACTGAACTTGGTGGTTGGAAGAATGATGAGTTACTAATCTCCTTAAAAGACATAGTTGAAGAAACAGGTAGTCTTGATGGTGTCGGATGGGACTTAGAAGACATAGATGACTTAATGCAAACTTTTGATGAGGAAGACGATACAGAAGAAGTAACCGAAGTACCAATCAGAGTTGGTAAATACAAATTTAAAGTTTCTCAAGAAGCATACGAAGAATGGTGTATTTTAGTACAAAGCCAAGTAGGTAAAGATAAGGAAGATATACTTGACTGGATTACACAACAGCTTGAAATAGAAAGACTATAACCAAGTATCCTCTCTATCTTGTTTTATATCACTCCACAAATCTTCCGCGCTAGCAAAAACAATTGCTATGCATATTAATAGTATTACTAACATTATTTTACCTCTACACTTTCTGTAATTACAAATCCGTCATATTCTTTGTCTACATTACTTGGATTAATCCCATAGTAGAATATGTCATCATCTTCATAACCTTTAGGTAAGTCGTCAGTATCATCGCCTTCAAAGATTAGGTAATCTTCAAATGGGTAATCTTCCCCTTCGGGCGTATAGTAACCAGATACTCTAAACAATTTATACATTTTTACACTTTCTGTTGCTTGCAATACTTAGACAGCAGGGTGAGCAAAAAGGTTACACACTTATTTAATTAATAAGACTATTTAATGTGTAGTGATTGAGAGAAGGGAGAAGACACCACAACATATTGTGTTTATTGATGAATGTGTAATTGTTAAGCCAGCCAGGATGGAAGAGTGCAAAATACCTAAACCCTATAAAAACTGGCTTGTGTGTAAGTTTTAGCAGATGCCTGACCAGATGGGCATCATAACTCATTTACCAAATCTTTATATAGAAATGAACTAAGGAAACCTCAACGTTTTCAACCTTTTTTGCCTACTTATGCCTTACGTTTTGTCGCCACGAAATCCTTGTCTAGTTATGTAAGCTGGTCTGCCTACTTATGCCTTACATTATTAGCTTAAGCTATAACAAGCGGTGCACTTTCATACACCGCCTATATAGTTTAATCTACTTAGCTTTACGTTCTACTTCCCAGAAAAGCAATACACCCATAAATATGATGAATGCAAAAGGTAGTAGTAGCGTAAGAAGTACTACAGTTATATAACTAAGTACTAGTTCTTGCATTAAACCCCTTCCACTACGCTTATCAATTCGTCGGTTAGAATATTTTCCAAAGCATCAGTATCTTCTTCGTCAAGTACTGGACCTTGAATATTTATTCTATCTCTGTATCTGTCAAGATAACTCTTAAGATTTGAATACCTGTCACCTTTTGAAACAAGGAACCCAAAGTAATCACTTAGTGATGTTGCTAAGTGCAGCATATCAGAAGCATCGTAATCATTGCTTGTTATATACTTTACAAACTCAAACGTAGAGTCAGCAAACTCTAGGTTCTTAAGTATTCTATGCTCAAGCATGTTGGCCTTGAAGAACCTTAACTCTAGAGTAGGTCTGTTCTGATAGTTGACATACTTGTATCTAGTACCACCATGGTCCACTCTATCAATTGCTACCTGTGCTAACTGATGTTTAGCTCCTGTACCATATGATGGTTTTTCGAATCTTGCCCAACTGTTGAACTCACGTTGTCCAATAAGTGTAAGCACGTTTCCGAACTTCTGATGTCTGACACTTGCTGTACCTAACATGTCCATGAAGAACATCCATAGATATAGCTGAGCATTTGTGAATGCACCTTTTGGTATGTGTATGTGCATACCTGTAGTGCTTCTTTGATACCCAGCTAAAGCATCATTGTACTTGTCAAATACATAACCAACACCTTTGTGTACTTCCAATGTCATTGGCTGAGTAACAAACTCCACACCATTATCAAGAGAACTATCAGTCTTTGCATATAGCAAGTGTGGTACTAGATTGTTTATCTTCGCTGTTACGTCGTTTGCATAGGTATTCAATCTATGGACGTAATACTTAGAGCCCATTGTTTTATTTTGCTCGTAGAGAAATTCTTCTACTCTCTCATCAACATCATAACAATCGTGCCTCTTCTCAAGTTCTAACTCGAAACCCATAGGTACTCCTTGTGTATCTATGAACTTACTGTTTACTTTTGTCGGAGAGGTCCAGCTTTCTAGCATCTGTTCTCCACCAACAAAGAAGTAGTCTGGTCTGTAACTATAACCGTGAATTGAAGTATCACTGTTATAGGTTAGTTGTCTTTGTATTTGTGCTTTTCTATCTTCACTTAGTCTATTTTCTAATAACATATCGTCCTTTCTTTATATAGTTACTGCTGATTCAATTTCAAAATCATTAGCATCGTGGTCGTCGTATTCAATATCGTCGTTATAGTCGTCGAATTCCATCTCTCTTGCCATATCTTCTGCAAGACTTTCAAGGTCATATCTATTTCTAATCTCGTACTCTATATAATTAGCATGCTCGATTATCTCTGATATAGGTAAATCCAAAGACCTGGTCTCACTGTACATTGCGATACCACTAACTCTTTCAGTTACCCTCACAGTAGTGCCAGTTTCAAAAGGTAAGTTACCTTCATCTATCTGTCTAAAGGTATGACCATCTTCGTCGACTGCTATTTCTCTTTCGTCTATCACAAAATTAGGCTTGTTCCAATCTGGTACTGCCATTATTCCTCCTCATCAAATATCTCAACTTCAAGATTTTCTCCAAAGTTTTGATACATCTTTCTTATTTCGTATAATGCGTTTTGTTCATCATCAGCATAAACAGTTATATCTTTTGATATACTTGCGTAAAATAACTTAGGCATTATTTATCCTCCTTTATAAGTTCTGTCCATCCAGATTGTAAGAACTGAACGTCATCAACTAAACTAGTCGAATAACAATCAGCTGATGAATCAAGTTCTTCTACTATATCAAGCACTTCGTATTCACCATCTTCAATAACGGCTTCTTTACTTTCTGCTTCTACAAGTACTACACGAACACCTCTAACGTCTTCACGGTATTCTTCCTGTACTAGATATCTACTCATAGGCATTATTCATTGTCCTTTCTATCTCTATTCATAAACGATTCGTCTATGACTGAGTCAAAGGTATCATCGTACCCTTGACTTTTGATATTGTTTATTTTTTGTTCTGCTTTGAACAAGTTTATTAAGTAACCCATTGGGCTCCTTTCTATGCTCCCTCGAGCATGTTGTCTACTTCTTCAGGTGTAACACTTGCACCCTGACTGTTGTATAGATTAATTTCGTTCATGGTTATGTCCTCACTATCGTGGTCGTGAAAGTCTTCTTCAGTAAGTTCATAGTCGTATACAATACCTTCGTCATATATGTACTGGAGTATTGCATCCTGCATATCAGTGTAGTTTTGAGGGTTGTCATCCGTATCCGATTCTATGTCTGGAAATATATCACTTAAAGTTATATCGAGATGACCATGTCTAACGTAGGTAGCTGTACCCTCGTCACGTACTTCAACATTTATTGTGCCATCTGCTAATAACTTTATTCCTTCTATATCACGTTTTACTAATTCTAAATTCCATTTTGGAACTGCCATATTTATATCCTTTCCGCTAGAGACTACTTAGAGTCCCTAGCTATTTTATCTACATCGATTCTTACATCGCATGAATCCATTTGCCATTCTTGGTCGTCATACTCTGAACCAAGTCCTAACATTTCTGTAGCCCAACAGTCACTTAGACACGCTCTTTTTGTGTCTGTACTTACTGCCTCACCACAAGCTAAGCAAACAAAGTCACCTGTTACTGGATTGACTTCCATCTCATATTCAATAAGCATGTCTTCTACATCCTTGAACCCAGTGTAATCTAGCATTGCATTGACTGACTCAACAAAGGTCGGGTCAGTATACAGTTCTGGATTGACCATGTACCCTTTATCAGTACTACTTGTTAGGTCTAACTGATATCGTGATGAAGACTTGGTCTTTCTTTTAGTTGTCTTGTAGTTTGTTTTGCCACCACCGAATACAAAACTCTGCGTTGGTAGGTGATGTGTGTTTGAATACCATACACCATTTTCCCAACTGCCTTGTCGTTCGTTGATTATGTAAGATTCTTTACGTAACTTAGCATTGGTTGATAGTATTACCAGCTTGTTGAAGCCAATAATCTCACCCAATTGCTCACGGAATCCTTCGTCATCGAACGCCACTGGCTTCACATACTGCAAATATACTTGGTTAAAGTATCTTGTGTCAGACAAGTCTGACTTAGCAGATGGATGAAAGTGGTTAGGCAATATACCGTTGTGTGCGAACACTGTATGTGGGTCAATCCAAAATGGATGATTGTTATCCATACATACAGAACCGTGAGTCGCAATACGCATGTGGATAAGCATGTCATGATTACCATGCTTTTTACTTATCACTTTGTATTGTGCTAACAGTTCTTTCTCATCCATAGATTTGAATACCTCAATCTTGTCTGAGTCTGTAATGTAAGCGATACCGCCACCGTCTGGGTTTCTACTCCACATTTGTTCGAACGTCTTGTCGTCTATTGTTTTTCCTGCAGGAATACTTGCTATTACACACATATTATTATCCTGTCCTTTCTTGTTTGTCGTTTGTTGTTTCTTGTACATAAGTGCGTGCTATGCCATTCAAGTCATACCAGGCTTTTGTACTCTTTGTAAAGTCATAGTTATATGTTTCGCGCTCTATTGCAGCAGCAATTAAGTTACGAAGTTGGTCATATCTTTTATGACTATGTTTTCTAGCAAACTCATCTGTTGTGCTTGCTACTGTAATCCACCCAAGTAAGATGTCCCCAGCATTACATTGAATCTCGTTAATGATATCAACTAATGCAAAGGGTGGTTTATCATTTTCATAATCCCAATCTTTAAATGGATGTCCATACGCTTTGGCTATATCCCACATAGCACCTACGAATTGTGCTTTGCCTAAGATACCATTGCGTCCTGTGTTACCTTGGAAGTATCTCAACTCCATAGTCTCGTCATGGAGTGTATTGAGTCCCATGTACTTAGCGTTATATGCTGGACTTGTTTGTTTCTCATTAAGACCTACATTAAATACAGCATGCTTTGCTTTCCACAAGCTACCCTCATCGTCTGCCACTCTATCTTCATAAGTTATCCTATCCCATCTTGCATAACTCACAGATGGTCTTTGGGTTATAGTTTGGAATAGAGGCTTGTAAAGTGGGTGGTTAACCATTGTGTCAAGCAACTCAAGGAATATCCATCGTTCAACAACTATCAATGATTCCCATGGTACGTGTATATGGATACCACATCTGTCATCATTCAGTGCTCGAAAGTTATCCTTAAGATAATTCCAGAATACATCTGGGACTTCGTTATTCCAATAATCTAAAGACAATGGCATTGAAACATACTCAGTACCTTTATAACTATCAAGGCTACCGTCATCTTTCCTAAATAAGAGTTGGTGTGGTCCTTGTTGTCTATAGTTGTTTGGATAATCCATTGGATGAAACAGTCTTACTGCTTTCTCCATCACACTTTGTATGTTACTTTGGTCTGCTCTATCTTCTCTGATAGTTACTTCTAATTCCATACCCAAGAACGGTCCGCATCTCGTTTGGAAATTCATACCAGCATCAGCAGTTGTGCTGACTGACTGAAGCTCAGAACCAGGGTGACCAGCATTGTGTGTGTAGTAAAACGATGGTCTGTAATTCCAACTATGTGAATGTACTTCGAATTGATACTCGAAGTTAATTGATTCACCTAGAGTTAGACTCTCTCCATCTATTAGGTATATAACTAAGTCCATGTTTCTTCTCATGAACCTACCTACATTATTACTACCCCAAGAAGTTTTATCTTCTTGCATTACACGCTGACTATCTACAGATTCTTGTACACCTGGTCTGACTATTAAGTAATCAAACTTAGATGCGTTGGTTTCATCTATAGGTACTTCAAAGTGTGCTATATCTTGTACCGCTAAGTGATTGACACATGCGTCACAAAGGTTCTTTGCACGACTCCAGTTCTTATGGTTCTGTCTTGGTCTCATATCCTTGACAGGTACCATTCTTGACCTAGGTTTGTCATACAAACCACAGTTGTAGCATCTTGTATAGTTCCTATCCTCAGATAGTGCACTTCGTCCACTGTAGCTTGTAAGGTAGAAGTGACCATCAGGTCTAGAAAAAGACCACATTGTTGAGTGTCTATGGAACCTATCTCTGCACAACAATTTTGGAATACCATTTAGTAATACAAACCAGTTGTCCTCAGTTTGTGCCCATGACTCATCATCTGCAAGAACCATAATAAACAAACTATGTTTGTTCATATTTAAGTCCCTGTAGTCTGATTGATTACCCCATGATATGGTGTCTAACTTTAACTTACGTGAAACAACGCTTATCACTTCGTAAAGGTCATCATCGTCAATGTTCCATACATGATTCTCGTACATGTATCTATGGTCACTCCACTGTTGTATATTGGCTCGGATATCTTGTGTAACTTGTCTTGTTGCATCATCCCAACCTCTATACCTACTGAAGAGCCAAACAATTTGACCTATTGGTATTTCTATAATCTCTAACGAGTCTGTTAGATTTGTATTGAATCTCGTACCATCATCGAGTCTATTTGGTATTCGCTCGGTGAAGTTAGGGATTCTATTCTTTAAGGACTCAAAGTCCTCATGAAAAATGAGTTTTTGTCTCATTTACCTTCCTCCTCTTCTGTACTCATTACTGATATACAGATGTCTGTTGCTTTCGCCTTTGTACAACTTAGACTTATAAGCTGTACAAAAGGTTACTAACAATTTTATATTTTATGTTATAGGAACAAATTCTTGCTCAAATATATTCCAACTTGAGTTATCATCCCATAGAGCCATAGGTTCTACACCTATATGAACGGACTCAGCTCTGCTTCCTTTAGCAGGTATGAATCCAAGTCTCTTAAATTTAAAGAATTCATCACAGTCACTTTTTGTGAATAAATCTTTAAGTAAGCTCCTCTTACGAAACAGTCCGTTTGTCATGCTTTCCATTTCGCAAAATGTAGTACAGAACGTACTAATAAACTCTGTACCGTTTGGATAGTGTCCCAATACTATTGGTGAGATTTCTACTTCACACCAGTTACAAGTAGGCTTATTCATTACCCCTCCTCTGTTGTATCCATAAATTCATTAGCAAAGTCTGCTAATTCGTTTACGACTTCTTCAAAGCTGATATAGTATCTATCAGCTGTTTCTGTTACTAATTCACTAACCTCTTCTTTGGTAGTGATATCTTTCTGAGATATTTCTTCTCTCAGTTCTGCTTTAGCTAAATCAATTGCTAATTGATTCTGTTCGATAAGTAGATTCTGGTTTCCCACTTCTACTCCTTTCTTATGGTTGATAGGACTTTCCTAACACCCTAGAGCCCACCACATAGTGATGAGCTCCGAGCTACTAGATGTATTCAATATCCTCGCCGAATAGAGAGTCAAGCGCTGGCCAGAAGTCCTCTGGTCCAAAGCTTCTTTCTACTATCTCAACAAAGTTATCTCCATCATCATCACTGACTGCTGTCAATGTGATAGTGTTGCTACCTCCGTCGCCGCCTTGGTTAAGTAATGGCATCATGTTTATTCCTCCTATGCTATGTGCTTTACTAACTTGCTTGTGTGTCTTGTAAATTTCATAAGATTTTTAATCCTACGAAGTTCACCCACTCTTCTGTCAAACTCATTAATGTGTACATCACACACCTGAGCATTAAACAAACGTGGAAATATCTCTTCTTCGAATAAGATACTGTCGGCTTCTGATACTCTACGATTGCATGGGAATCCTTTTATATTCCACCTGCAAGTAAAGGTACGTTTAACATTACTCATGTAATTCCTCCCTTGAGTAATGGGAAGTTTGAAGGCACTTCCCAAAGCCTTGTTTACTAACTAGAGAATTCAGTAAGCAGTTCGTCTAGAAAAGATTCATCTTTCATCAACTCACTTGCTATGTCTTCTTTAGTTATTTCTTCTTTACTCACTTTGTCGAGTGTCGCATCATAAGCAAAATTGCTAAACAATTTCTTGTTCAACTCTTTCTTATCAACTTCGACTCCTAACAAAGTTAAGCGAGATTGCTCAACCTTCCTTGGTTTCATTCTCTTTCCTTTCTACAACATTCCTGACAAGCAGGAACCATAATATAATGAAACGGTATACCACATATTGGACATGGTTTCATTTCTTTACCTCCTTAGTAGTTTGCATACATGCACTGGCGCACATGTACATTTATCTTCTGCCATTGTATGGCTCGTCTTTCATAGTTTTTAATAAGGCTATTAGAACACAAAGTCCTGCTAGCCCAACGTATAGTGGGAACATAAGTCCTACCTTTCTTTTACGCTTCGTCGAATACTGGTATTCCATTAATCTCATAACATTCGCAACCTACTGCTTCACCAAACTCGTTATTGGGGTGAACCATAGTTACGCATACCTGAAAGAAACTAGATAGAAATAGTTTCCATGGACTCATGAGTTACCTTCCTTTCTTTATGTCAATAAAAAAGCCCACCAATTTGGTGAGCTCATAGTATGTAAGCAGTTTTATGTCTTGCTCAGGACATCGACTAATTAAACAAAGTAAAAGTCATCTGATTTAGTTTTAATCTCTTCTATTCTGTGATAGATTTTAGTAAGCATTTGTACATCCACTAATGCATCATGCCCCTCAAAGTCATTATCAAATCCCATCCAAGCTGCTACTGCTTTTTGTGAATGCTTTCTTTGTGGATACATCTTGACTAATTCATCTTTAGTATCTCTCCAATTGAATACTGGTAAGATTACATTGTACTTCTCAGCCATCTGTTCTAGTACTGATTTATCAAATCCAAAGGCATTATGTGCCACTACTGTTTTATCATTGAGTATTCTTGCTAGTTCTGGATATATATCTGTGAAGTTAACTAAGTCTGTTCTTAGTAGGTACTCATCTCTTGAGTGACCATGTATTGATGTAGCCCAGTCCTTTCTTGAGTGATAATCCTTATGAGGCATAAGTCTCCATGAGTATTCTTTGTAACCAGATTTGGTTGAGCTATCTAGTACTGATGTATCTATTAATGCTATTTGTATAGCGTCATACCAAGTCTTACCCTTAAAGTAACCCCATTTCTTGTCAGGGTGATTAGTAATGTTTGCACCAGTTGTTTCAAAGTCTAGTATTACTACACCTTTCTGTTCTACTGATTCACTCATACTTTCTATCCTACCTTCCATAACCTTATCTTTCTCTGCTTTCCATAGTTCATAAAGTTGGGCACCATTCATGTCTGTTCCTTTCTATATATAGACACACCAGACAGCACACTATTCATTTGCATGCTGTCTATCTATCTACTTAGTTAACCCAATAACTTCTTTCCATTTAGGAAATATATTATTAAGTAACTGTACAACCATGAACACTGACACAGCAGTAATCACAATTGCTTGTATTAATTGCATATCCATAAGATATCCTTTCTTTAGTTATTTATAATTGACTCTCTGGCTTATATGCAGAATCAAGCATGTTATTTAGCTCTACTGTTGTAGAGTAGATATTGTCATTCATTCTTCTCTTGACTGAAACAACAAGCTTGTTATGCAACTCTTCTGTATCTTTAAGAGTCAACAGTTTAGCCACTACTGTAAATGCTTTCTCCAATTCCTCGGTATCAATAAGCACTTCTTTATTATTATTTATTATGTTAGGCATAGTCATTAGTATCTCCTTTTATATAATTATACAATATCTAATTATTAGATACTGTTACTTGTCTAGCTGTAATGAGTGAGACCCTAGGGGGGGTTCCAAATCAAAAAACAACTATCAAGGGTAAACCCAAGCACCGTGCACAAATTTTCTCGTTTTGAATGCCATTTCAACTAGGCACTTATGTTAAAATTACCTCATTATGGGTAGAAAAAGTAAAATATCCCCCAATCTTATAGAGGATGTGTGTAATTGGCTTAAATTAGGCTATTATCAGGAAGATGCAGCTGTTATGGCTGGTATTTCCCCCTCTACCTTCTATGAATGGATGAAGAAGGGTGACGAAATGGACGACATTATAGAGGAAGATAAAGCCCTACCGTCTCCAGACTCTTCCTTACCAGCAACACAGGAGGCTGTAAAGATTGAGGTTGTTAACATGTACTCGGAGTTTTCGGAGGCAGTAAAGCGAGCGCGAGCTGAAGCCGAGGGTGCTCACATACGTAATATCAGGCGAGCTGCAGATAATGGCAGCTGGCAAGCCAGTGCGTGGTGGTTAGAGCGAAGTTTTCCTAAGAAATGGGGTAAGAGGTCAGCCATAGAGATAGGCGGGGAGGGTGGAGAGCCAATCAAGTTTAGCGTTGAGTACGGCGACTAAGCTCCCCACACAAATATCTCCAAAAACAACGGGCGTTCAACAAGGCATGAAATAAAAAAATTTTTACGCCTCCAACTACACTAAAGGTGGAAAAACACTAAAAACAAGGGCCTTTAGGTTGGTCATTATATGGTTATTGTTAGTCCTATTATGATTTAGGAAAGCTATATAGTATAAGGGCAATGAGTAATTTCATTCCGCTGCAAGAATTATTAAGTGTACCTGACTGGTATAAGGACGGAGAGTGTCAGAAACACGACCAGGACTTGTTTTTTCCAGACAGAGGTGGTTCTACAGTAAAAGCAAAAGCAATTTGTAATTCTTGTAAAGTTAAAAAAGTATGTTTAGAATTCGCAGTAGAAAGAAAAGAAAGATTTGGTATTTGGGGTGGTAAGTCTGAACGAGAACGAAGAGCAATACGCAAAGAACAACGATTACAGACGGAGTTTCAAGAAAAAGCGTAAATATTACTGGGAGGTTACACCTGAAGAAAATGACTTTCCATTTATTGTAGGTAAATACACATTGGAAGAGTTTTTTACTTGGTTAGATGAAGAATATAATTTTATTCCGCATCAATTTAAAAGACTTAAAAGCTTAAGGTAAGTCGTCTTCCGTTATTTTCCAGCTAACGTGAAACTGTTGATGAAAGTTTGCTTGTGAGGAAACTTTATTTCTTTTTTTCTTTTTAGGTTTTCCGAATTTCGATTGTTTTATTTTTTTTTCAGTAACAAAACCAGAAGACATCTTCCCTAAATAACTTTGTAAATCGTACATAAGTTAAATACTTTATCATACATTTTGTATAAAAAGTATATTATATGTTTCAAATATGTTAAAATTATATTTCTACACATCATTGCCCTGATGTTAAGAGAGCGAAAAGACCGCCCTTCGAGGCGGCTTTCGTTTTTTTTAAATACCAAACAGATATGGTATATTTATATAACAATGGTTCAAGATATTATTTACAAAGGTTTCAGATTTAAGCTAAAAGAAAGTGTTTTGGCTATGTACAGAAAGAAACAAATTGTAGAATACATATCTGTACCATCAGAATTCAGAAACTCTAACATTACATATTTTTTAGAAAGATATTTAGAAAGACATTACAATATAAAATCTAAAACAAAGTAACTTAACTTCATAATAAAGTTATAGTGTAGATTACACCAACAAATGTTGTGTGTTAAGAGAGATTATCAGAAAGATATCTCAATAAAGAAAGAGAATAAAATGAGTAATACTAAAATCACGTTGCCTATTCAGGCAATTCGTACATTAACTTCCTTAACTGATAAGAATGTTAAAGAATACTATGGGTATATTAGCTGTAAAGATTTGGCAGAGGCTGAAGAATTACCAGATACACCAAACCCTAGAAAGAAAGTAGCTGATAAAAGTTCATATCAAGAACTAGTAAATGCTATTACAGAAAAAAAACAAATACCAGACTTATTTATGTTTGCCTCTTTAGGTATTCATATACTAGCTGATAGCGCAGTTGTCGAGGATGATTCCATAACCATTACATTGTCAGATGAAGACGGCATTGTTAACGGAGGACATCTCTACGGTGCTATAAGAGATGAATTGAATACAATACCAAAAGATAGGTTTGTAAGAGTTTTCATAATGACTGGTGTCAAAGATGAGTCAACTAGATTAAATATTTCTATTGGTTTAAATAATTCTTTGCAAGTTAGTGATGAATCATTATTAAATCATAAAGGACAATTTCAGTGGATTAAAGACGCTTTTAAAAATACTCCATACGAAGATGCAATAGTTTATTTTCAAGGAGATGATGGAACTGTAAAAGTTAGAGATATCATATCAACAGTTTATTCATTGATAAAAGATGGAACAGAACTTATGATTGAACCTAATACAAAGATGCTTGCCTATGGTGGTAAGAATAAAATTGTAGATAAGTATGAAGAACAATATGACAACTACAAGAAATTTAAATCTAGTTTAAAAGATATTTATAGATTTAAAGACTACGTACAAGAAACTGCTTATCCAATGTGGTGCGATGCTACAGGGGAAACTAATGATGACAATCCGTTTATATTTTCTGCATGGAAAAACAATAAGAATCAAACATTGTTTATTGATGAAGATAAAGAAATGGAATATGTATTACATCAGGCAGTACTCGTTCCAGTTATAGCTTCGTTTAGAACAATAATTGCAATGGAAGGAAAATTTAATTATCACCTTGCTAAAAAAGTTTGGGATAATATTGGATTTAAATTAATGCAGAAAGCTGTAAGAATAGCTAGACAATATGACCAATTGAGACCAGTAGGTTATTTCCAACCAATGTGGGAAGAGATGTTTGAAGCAACTCGTTTAGAATTAAAAAGTCTAAAACAGAATAAGTTAGCTTCATAATAAAGTTATAGTGTAACTATATTCGTCTACGGCTAACGCTGTAGTGAGAATACTTTTCAAAAGAGAATAAGGCCATCCTGTGAGGTGGCTTTCTCTTTTTCAATACCACTAGACAGAGGCTAAAGAGGTAATATTAAATCAGTCGGCATCCACACCGACCTCCTCCCATCATCGGCTCTCTTAGGAGAGCTGTATCTATAACAAAGAGCTGTTAGAATATTTAAATGCCTAGAGTGGAATGGGACCCAGAAAACGAAAGTTATAAAGAATTCAAACAACGTCGTTCTAAATCACATGGCGTATCTGGAATGGGTCAAAAAAAAGAGAAGGCAATGGTAAAATTAATAAAACAAAGCTCAGAGAAAAATCTTTAAAACGTGCTAAAAATAAATGTGAATGGCCAGAATGTGATACAACTCAATGGTTAGAAATGGCTCATATTACAGGTATTGGTATGGGTGGTATGAACAGGGATATTTCAAACAGTGAAGGTAATGTAGCTATATTTTGTAAGTATCATCACGATATTTTTGATGGTAAAACTATATCTGGAGCAAAAAGAGAGTACACTAAATTTGTAAGAGCTTACTTGGGGAGATATGCCTAGATACGATTATAAATGTTTAGCTGAACATTGTGGACTAGTTAGTGAAATTATTCACAAGATAGACATTAATCCAGAGATTAATTGTCCTAAATGTCAGTCAGTCATGTTAAGACAGATATCAAAAAATGTTATGTTTGAAACCCCTGTGGATGTTGAGTGGGAAAAAGACCCCTCTGATTTATCTGTTAGTTCTTATGAAAAGTATCAGAAAGCAAAGAAAAAGAAATTTAGGTGGTAACAATGAGAGAATACAATTACGAACTTATTACTGAGGAAGAAAAAGAAAATATTATTAACAACGAGATTAAAAAACTAGAAGCTCAACATTGGGCTTTGTGTTTAATGGAACCTCATAAACTTCAGAATCCCGAAGAACATTTAGCTTGGCAACAAAACATAACGACACTAGAACAAGCTATGACTAATTTAAAAAGAAGAAAAGCAGAGTACTTAAATTAAGTGTCAAACGAATATGTAGCACAACTACCTCCTTTGCATGAAGCGCAGAAAAAAGTTGCACAATCTGATAGTCGTTGGAAAATTCTTTGTGCAGGAAGAAGATTTGGTAAAACTAGATTAGGCGTACAACTGTGTTTAGAGAATGCCTTAGCTGGAAAAAGAGCTTGGTGGGTTG
>Ga0181412_1000611_pt1 | contig 15014 bp, 12 predicted proteins | sample 35SPOviralmetaG_FD_130113 | JGI IMG/M metagenome (GOLD analysis project Ga0181412, IMG submission 130113) | Marine viral communities from the oligotrophic San Pedro Time Series (SPOT) site, San Pedro Channel, CA, USA - 35 SPOT_SRF_2012-08-15 | ecosystem: Environmental > Aquatic > Marine > Strait... | reverse complement strand
TCGATATGGTAGTTTTAAAGTAGCATTAGAAGATGTACTTAGAAAAGTTTTAGATGGTAAAGTATCCATAGACAAACAAGATTTAGGAAGACCTATAGACAGAATGGCGAATGCGGCAGGCATTGAAACAGACGATGGTGGTTCCTCAAACGGTATAGCAAGTAAAACAAATTGGAAAACTTTATCAGACTACTTAGGAATAGAAAGAGGTGTAAACGATCAAGGTCCAAACTTACTTTTAAAAGTTTATAATCAATTTGATGGCGACCACAACTGGAGACCTGAAGAAACCGACGAGGATGGCAAAAATGTAATTGGATTAAAAAGATGGGCCGCCGCAGTTAAAGAAGCAGAAAAATATATCAGAGACAACTACAATGTAAGTGGTGGAAACTACTTTAGAAAGAATGTAGATGGCAGTGACGGCGATGATGTAAGCAGTATGTATAGTAATAATACAATATCAACATCACCAGAAAATGAGTTTGATTCAGATTACAACAAAGCCAGAGCAGACCATCCAGGCTTTGATAGAATGATGCAACGTGGTATGCAGAATTACTTAGCACGTGGTCAAGTAAATGACCTAGTAGGATTTTTAAACAATCCAGACAATGATAATGTTTTCAAATCGCAGGTTTTAAATACTATAACAAATCGAGGTGATATGGAAAACGGTCCTTTTGCTACTTTCCAAGATGCATTAGCAGTTACTCGTAGACAAGGCAATGAAAGTGTATTTGATAAATTTGATGCATTGCCTTTACAAGAACAGTTGCGTATTATAAATCAATCAAATGTATTAGAAAAATTTACTGAAAGAAAATTATCTAAAGATGAAAAAGAAGACAAAGAAAAATACGTCAAAGGCATGAAGAAAAACAAAAAAGGTTTCAAAAAAAGATATGGAGATGACGCAGAAGCAGTAATGTATGCAACTGCAACTAAGATGGCAAAGGAAAATAAAATAAATACTAATATGAAAAATGTTTTTGAACAGTTTGAAAATTTATCATTAGAAAAACAATTAGAAATATTGCATAGTCCTGTAGTGGAAGGATTTTTTAGCAACTTAGATATCGACATAAGAGAATTGTCATATCAAGCATTTGCTAAAAAATATCCAGAGTATGCACATTTACATCCAGGTGTCGAAGAACTATCAACTAAGCCAGTTAAAATGCAAAAAACACCTTACAATAAAAAACAACATATTAAAAATACGCACAAGAAGTTCATACAACAGCACGGCAAAGCAAAAGCAGATATGATGATGCAAAGAATGATAGACCGTGGTTATTTTGATAAACAAAAAACAGAAAGTTTATTAGGTATAGATGTTTTAGCAAGAACTAAAAAACTCACAGAAAATATGCCTAACAATAATAAATTAGCAATACTAAAAAGATTACTGTCAAAAACTTTTCCTGTAGGTGACTTAGATATGCAATTCCAAGCATATTTGGCATTACCCGTACCGAGAATGATGACAGCATTTAGTCAATTAAAAAGCATAGAAGGACCAGAAGCATGTGGTAGAGATATCCTAAGACATTTTGCAAAAAATAGATTACCAGATGCAGAAGTAAAGCAACTTGATCTCAATGAAAGTTATATTAGAGAAGATGCAACTGAAGATAGATTAAACAGCATAATGACTGCATTAGAAAATAATCCAAGTTTTGCAAAACGAGTTTACAAAATGTTAAAACTTGATAAAGAATCAGCAGACCATTTGGATATTGAAGATAGACTTAAAAATAACGACACTGGTAAAGAAAACGATCATAGAATTAACAAGAATATCATGAGACAATTAGTTGTATCTCTAGAGCAACTAGATCATGATTTTGACGAAATAAATGCATTTGTTGAAACTTACGGACATGCAGATTATGTAAACACAGAATTATTTAACAAGTCTGGTGTGTTTAAAATTTCAGACATGTTTGTAGGAACTGATGCAGTATCTAAAGAATTTATAGATGATCTTTATGAAAAATTATTTGATTTTAGAATTAATATATCTGGTTCAAACAGAGGACCAGGTGAACTTGGATTGTGTTTGCTATCACCTAATGTAGAACTTGCTTCAGTAGGTGATATTAAAGTTAACGGCGAAGAAATAGAAGTTAAAGGTGAAGTGTCGTCAGGCGGCGGTAGAATGGTTAACGGTATTGACGACTTTAAGTTTAGTGGATTAGCACAGGTTAAATCACAACTAGTACCATTTTATGAAAAGCATGAAATACCAGAAGAATTAAGAATATACAATTTAAAAGGCGCAATTGGTGGTGGTCGTAATCAAGGCCAGGCCCATATACTAGATCAAGCACAACAATTAGAACAAGTAAAGCAAGGCCTAGGTGCTGAATTTTTAAAATTAATTGTTAGCACATATCAATTTGTTATTGACTCAGAAGAAGAAACAGAATTAACTAGTTCATTTATGAATATGGATAAGGCAAGGTTCTTAACACTTGTAGGATTAATGTCATTTAAAAATTATGCATACATGTTAAACAAAAAAGGATTTAATAGATTAATATTTTTAAATTGGAGACATGATAAAGTAGTAAATTGTACAACAGAAGAATTTCCAAAATTCAGTGAGCATTTAGCATTTACAAGTTTAGATATGGCAGACAGTCAAAATGGTCCAGCAGTACAGGTATCAGTGTTAAAATGAGATTATACGAAGTAACAACACCGGGCAAGTGTCCACGAACAAAAGCAAAAGTATGCGAATGTAAAAGTGTAAATCAATTAACAGAAGCAGAAAAGACAATAGAAGCAGTAGCAGTTTTAGGCCACGGTGATGCAAAAGGAATGATTTCTTTCAAACAAAAACCAGGCAAAGCAACAATTATTAGTGGTACTGTAACAGGACTTTCAGAAGGAAAGCATGGATTTCACATACATGAATTTGGTGATCTCAGTGACGGCTGTGATAGTGCAGGTGGACATTATAACCCAACTGGTGTTGATCATGGAGACACAGACAACGGGCATGTAGGCGACTTAGGTAATATAATTGCTGACAGTAAAGGTGTTGCTAAATTTAGTATTAAAGCCAAAAGAATAAACTTGCAAGGACCTACAAGCATAGTAGGTAGAGCAGTAGTTGTACACGAAGACGAAGATGATCTAGGCAAAGGCGGCGATGAAGAAAGTTTAAAAACAGGTAACGCAGGCAACAGAGCAGGTTGCGGAGTTATAAGTCTTACAGAATTAACAGAATCAGAATTAGGTGATTTAGATAAAAATATCAGCGACAAGCATTTTAGCAGAAGTGAAATGCCGCAGGTCAAAGAACCAGATTTAAAGGACCTTGATATACCTTACAAAAAAGGCAAAATAAGTATTGCAAATATAAAGCCAGTACAGACAGATAGAGTGCCAGGTTTAGCACAAAAGGTTGCAAAAAACTTTCACGGCAAAGACAAGCCTTTTATACTAGACAAAAACAATTACTTAGTTAACGGACATCATAGATATGATGCGGCTAGATTACTGGGCATAGAAAAAGTAGATGCAATTAAAGTAGATGTGCCAATTGAATTATTAATGAAAAAATTTAGCCACACTACAAGCAATACAATGGTTGAAGATGTTGTAGGCATGAATCCACAAGCAGTAAAACCTTTCTTTTCACCACAGGAAGCAGACAGAGCCAATGATGAATGGGTAAACCAAGCACAAGTAGATCAGGACGATGGTGTAATTATAAAAGGCACAGACGGCAAACAGTATCGCATAATGACCAGTTACGGTAATCAACATTTTGAAGATGGCGAAGTATTTTTACAAGGACTTACAGATCCAAATTACATTGATACAGAAGGATATCCAGATGCCGCAGAACTGTTATACTATCATAGTCCAACAGGACATTATGTAGAAGAAAACTTTGCTGACGGTAAAAAGAAAGGCAAAAGTCGCCCAGGCAGAGTAAAACGTAGTGGAGCAAGTTGTAAAGGTTCTGTTACCAGTCTAAGAGCCAAAGCCAAAAAATATTCAGGTGAACGTGCTAAAATGTATCATTGGTGTGCTAATATGAAGTCGGGCAAAAAGAAAACAAATGAAGATATGGAGCATTTATCTCCTAGTGCGGAACTGGCAGGCGAATATATTAACAGTGATGTTAAGAGTGGCAAAATTAAAAACCTAGATGACCTCAAAAGATATATAGTAGAATTACGACTTTCAAGGATAATAGATCATGCCGAAGATGCCAGAGCACTTTGGATACATCACTTGACCGTCAATCCACACAATCTACCAGATGCAGTCAACGAATCAGCATTTGAAAATTTAAAATTACCAACTTGGATGTCACATACCAGTTTAGAAAAATCATTTGCACAAGACTTTGGCCCTAGATACGGCGACTATGTAGCATATATAGATTTAGACAGTGATGACGATTTGGCTATGAATGCCAGAGGCGTAGGTGATTTGGCTTTTGAAATGGTTAAAGCAAATGATATCAAAGTTATGCAAAAATTCTTAGCACAAATGCCTGTGCAGTTTACAGTTGATGACCTTAGATTGGACAACGGTATTCAAGTTTGGCATCTAGTTCAACAAAACAAAACCGTACACTAAACATTCAATAAATATGTACTATGCAAATAGTACACCACCCCAATTGGTACAGAGATTTTTTAGAAGACATGGCCCGCAGAGGCCCAACACATCTTAGAGATGCCAGTGAACATTGTCCAGTTGACAATACCATTAATAGTTTTACACACTACTTTGGAGATAAAAGTTTTATCAAATCCAGAGATCAAATTGATGAATCAAAAAGTTTTTTCTACTTAATCAGTATTGATTGCTGTGATGACGACAGTATTGCAGAATTAATTTACTATGGCAGAGAATTAGTAAATCAAAATTTAGTAAGACCTTACATTACTCAACAAGCAATAGATGATCTAAATAACTTTCATAACTGCGGACTTATAATTGAAAATGCCGCTGAAGGCCACGCCAGTGATCAATTATTTGATGCATTGCATGTATTAGTTAGTCAGATTGGTATACCTTTTGAAAAAACTTATTACACAAACAGCACACAAAATCTAAGAGAAATGTACGACAAATATTTGCTTAATAAACCATACGCAACAATAGACAAAATCAAAATGTTTAATTGCGGTGGCTGGAATGAACTAGTGTGTCAGCAAATGCTCGACGATAATTATCAAATAGAAAAAGATGAAGATATGTGCGAGTTTAGAGATGATCCGTCAGTTACCCCTGATGAATATTGGAGTTTGTCTGTGGATTGTTCTAGAAAACTAGAACATATTAATATCGATATTAATAAGCCACATTTATTTATGTACAAGCACATGAACGCAAAACGTGGATTTAGAACGTTGTTTTTAGCATTACTACATAAAGAACATTTACTTGACGGTAACTTATATAGTACTCCTGAAGAATGGAGAGGTACACAAAGTAGTGCTGTGAAGTACATAAATTCAATTACGTGGGACAGAAATTGGGCAGAAGGTTTTGAAGAATTATATCCTACATTGTTGAATGTTAAAGGCAAAATACCAACATATATTGATAGAGAACATAATCATTTGGACTTTGATCCTAACACAAATTTTAGTAGCGATAACTACATGTATTATAATGCTAGAAGAAATTGTGACATCGAAATTGTAGGCGAAAGTGAGTTTGAAGGTTCTATATTTTTAACAGAAAAATTTTTAAAAGCAATTATTTTTAAACAACCATTTATGATATTGGGCTCGCCTAATAGTTGGACTAAAATAAAAGAAATGGGTTACATATCATATGAACCATTTATAAAAGAATCGTATGATAAAAACGATGACGAACTGCAAAGAATGAATGAAATGATTCAAGAACTATTGCGACTACAAGAACTTAAACGTAATAAACAAGCATGGAGAGATTGGCTAGAGGGTGTAAATAGTATTGCAATACAAAACTATAACATTTATCTAGACAATTTGATCAGGCGTGTTAGAATGACAACACTTGATGACTATGTTGCAGGGACGGGAGAATTAATAATACCGATGCAAGAGTTAGGCGATTAAAGATAAATACATATATGCGTATAAAAGAGGTTGACACAAACATAGATTCGTTCTATAATAGCATCAATGAAACAGTAGCAGGTGCTATTGGTGGTGTAGTCATGCCTTTTAAACAAGCAGAACCAATTAAACGCAAGCCTAAAAAGAAAAAGAAGAAAAAGAAAAATGCGTAGCATAGACAGTAAATACGGATTAACATACATAATGGGCGATGAGATCTCATTTTGTGAAACACTAAAAGAGTTTGGAACATACTATAAAAGCAAAATGAACGAAAGACAGGTTCAAATTGCTGAAGATTTAAGAAAAAGAGAGATAATTAAACTAGTAAAACTCAAAGATGGACAAACCGGATATAAACTCTATGCATCAACTAAACGAATCTGATCTAAAAACTCAGTTGCAAGAAATTTTAAGTGGTATCATTTCCACACTAGATATCTATGAAGTAATAGATAATGGTGATACATATGATATTATAAACTTAAAAAACAATGATATTGTAGTTGAAAACATACATCTTAATGTTGTAGCAGATATATTATCCGCGGCTATGAATACAGGCGAAGAATTAAATATTTCTACTATTGATAAAATACTAGAAATTGAAAGATATGCTGTATCTAAAATGGTCGAAGTTAAAATTTATGAAGAATTATCCGATCATGCTTCGAATGTAGACAAATTAGCAATATATGAAACAAAATTAACCGAAGCAGAACATAAATCTCAGAACGCAATCAACAATTTATTAAATTATTGTCAACTGTTAATCTCCATATAATTATACTTCTTTGATAAATATAACTATTAGAAGGGACTACTATGGAAGTAAAACATTTAAACTCAGATAACTTAACTAGATTAGGTAAAATACAAAACTACCTAACAGAAAATTATGACATCAACGTCAAAAAAGTTTTACCTAAGCAGAAGTTAGAACAAGCATATCAAAATGTTGAAAAAAGACTTGTAAATTTAAGAAATAAAAGTAACAAGTTTCAACAAGATCCTAACTATGGTATGAATATTATGGTTAGAGATGCATTAGGCATTATGATAAACGAAGGACTATACTACGAAGGTGAAACATATCGCAAACTAATGGACGAACTGTATGAATACGGTTGCCAACTTGCAGAAAGCGGCGATGATTACGATACTGTAATGGACAGTTGCGGTAAAAAATATGAGGCAATGCCTGCCAGATATCCAAAAGATATGATATTGGCCGCTATTGCTGAACATCTTATGCCTATGTTCGATGGCACTATGCCTGTAGAAGAAGACATGGAAGACGAAATACTGGACGTTATTGACGAACCAGAAATAAAAATTGATGTAGATAATTCAGATGAAATCCCTTCAAACTATGAAGATGCTACAGAGGAAATGTTAGCAGGTCTAATTGGCAATTACCTTAGAAAAGAAAATTGGAAAGAATTTTCATTAGGTGAATTATTTGCAGAATTAGAAAGTGTTGATATTGAAAAAGCAAACAAGGTAGAAAAAATGGCAAAAAAATACGGAATAAAAGACTTAAAAGAAATGAAAGATTTTGAATCTTTCTTAGATAATTTAGTAAGCGAAATGGTTGCAGAAGAAACTATTACTGAAGAAATTTCAGGTACTAGTGTTGAAGAAGCAGAAGTTGTTATGGCGGCAAGAGCATTAAGTAACGACATTCAAGATCATATTGAAAGAATCGGTAGAATGGCAAATGAAGACATACCTTCGATTGCTGACTCAATGGCACATGAATTTGGTGCACAAAAAGCCGCAGATTTCAAAAATCAAATGGAAGGTTTACTAAGTTCATTACTAGATGCAAATAAATCATCTAAAGAGGGTGTTGATGCACTTATTGGTACAATGACTGGAGAAGAGTCAGCCGCACCAATGCCAACAGAAGACCCACTAGCAGGCGACATGATGGAACCAGCAATGGACGAGCCAGTAGATGATTTTGCTGGAGCAGATGCTGAAGCAGGTCCAGAAGAAGAGCCACTAGGTAGAGCAGAAAAGATTTAATCATGAGGTTTACGGACTTTGCACTCACAGAATCTGACATGTCTGATGTAAAGTCAGATGTAGAAGAACTAGTTATAAACAAAATACAAAGCGGTGTACAGTCAGCAAGTCTTGATGCATTTGTAGAAGAAGTAAACGAATTAGGTATTCCAATTTCAAAAGCAATGCTGAGACTTATACTAGAATCAGATGATTTTCAAAGTCATATAGCAAATGTATCTGATACAGAAATTGAATTCAATGTACCGGGTAATGTACCAGACGAGATGGTACCAGAACCAGAGGACATGGAAAATAATGTTTCTAATCTAGCAACATCGGCCGCTAACAAAGGCATAGGAGACGAACTAAATGTCTGATAACATTTTTATAAATGCAACAGAGGCTCGTAGAAGATCACGAGATAGTGTGATAATACTTAATGAAGTAAGAGCACTCGAAGCCAATGTTTTATCAAACATAAGTGCAGGTTCACTAGAACTTGTACAATCAACAGGAACAACAATGACCGGTAATACATCTTATTACCAAGCCTACAATGGCATCACCACTAACACCACTATCACTGACCAAATAAATACGGTCAAGAAACATTTCACTGACAAAGGGTATTCGGTAAATATTAGCACTAACGCATCAACCGGAAATACAATTCAGTGGACAATCAAGTGGTAACAGAAAGCCTTTTAGAAAACAAATACAATTATCCCCAACTAAAAAGAGTAACAGCAAAGTCAGGACAACGTCAATATACTGGCGATGACAACAAGCCTGTGCCTAGTGTAACAACTATACTTGGTGATACTGGAGATAAGACTGCCTTAATTGCCTGGCGTAAACGTGTAGGCAATGCCGAAGCAACTCGTATCAGCACAGAGGCCGCAGGTCTTGGTACTAAAGTGCATAATGCATTAGAAAAGTATATTCTTGGAGAAGAATGGAATACCTTTGGTAATAACCATGTTAGTATATTAGCAGAAAGTATGACAAACGAAATGGTTAATAATGGATTAACAAAAATAGATGAACTATGGGGCGTTGAAGTAGCCTTGATTGCAAAAGGATTATATGCTGGTACGTCAGATGCTATCGGTATATACGAAGGCGAACATGCAATTATTGATTTCAAAACAGCAAAGAAAATAAAAAAACGTGAATGGATCGAAGATTATTTTCTACAAGGATGTGCATACGCACTAGCACATAATGAAATGTTTGAAACAAAAATAAGAAAAGTAGTTATACTTATGGTTGACAGAGAATCTAAGTTTAAGGAATTTAAAATCGAAGGCGAAGAATTTGATAAGTACTGTGGTAAATGGGCCGAAAGATTGGCTGACTACTATGGAAAAGTCGATGCAGGAAAAATTTAATATAAGTCTAGTCCAACCAGGATTCGACGTTGGACCAACTCTATTAAATGTTTATTATCTGCCCTATACGGTTGGCCTGCTCTGGGCATACGCAAAACAAAATAAAGCAATAGAAGACAACTTTAATGTTAATAGTATCATTTTCAGCAGGATGCCTTTCTATGAAAATTTAGAAAAACTTAAAAAAAGTAAGATTGTATTTTTTAGTGTATATGTTTGGAATTGGAAAATTTCATTAAGGCTTGCAGAAGAATTAAAAAAATCTAATCCAGACATAATCACTGTTTTTGGTGGTCCTTCTATACCACATGGAGATAAAGATTTATTTCTAAAATATCCGCAAATTGACACTATTGTAGTAGGCGAAGGCGAACAGGTATTTGAAGAAATTTTATTATCGTATCTAGAAAATAAAACTATTGATAAAATTATAAGAGCAGAAAGGCTAAAAGATTTAAAAATACCAAGTCCATATCTTGAAGGAATATTTGATGAGATAATGGCTGAAAATCCAGATATTATCTGGAATCCAACCCTGGAGACAGATAGAGGGTGTCCCTATAAATGCACCTTCTGTGATTGGGGTGGTTTAACTAATGCTAAAATTCATAAATTTGAATTAGACAGAGTGTTTGCAGAATTAGAATGGTTCAGTAAAAATAATTGCGACTTTATTTCTTGTACAGCGGCTAATTTTGGTGTATTCAAAGAAAGAGATATGATGATTGCACAAAAAATGGTAGACGAACATCAGAAGCACGGCGTTATTAGAAAGTTTCAATGTAGTTATGCTAAAAACAGTAATGCTGACGTACTAGAAATAATAAAATTATTAAACGAGGGCGGAGTCAATGCTCAATTTCTAATCAGTTTACAGACATTCACACAACAAGCATTGGAAAATGTTGAAAGAAAAAATATGAAATTAGACGAAATAGCAAGGCTAACGACCTATGCTAATAAAAGACATTTACCAATGGGCACTGAATTAATAATTGGATTACCAGGCGAAACATACGACTCTTGGAAAGATACAATGAGCATATTATACGAGAAAGGTTTTCACTCATCTTTAGATATTTTTTCGTTGCAAGTAATAGAAAATGCACCTATGAATATGCAGAGACAACAATTTGATTTAAAAACATTTTCTGCATACGACATGCTGGTAGATGTCACTAATTTTGAAGATGTTGAATTAGGACTGTCAGAAGAAATTCAGGTAATAAAGTCTAATTCTACAATGTCGCAAGATGATTTAATAAAATCTTACAAGTATTCTAGCCAAGTACTTGCTCTACACAATTCTGGGATAAGCGATTTGATTTCTATATACTTGTACAAATCACATGGTGTGACGTATAGAGAATTTTATGAAGGTGCTATAGAATACCTAGAAGATGATTTTAAAGAATGGTCAAAACAATTAGAAGATAGTTTATATAAATGGCACGATACAGGAATTTTTGATACAACTGTTGGAGAAGATGCAATAAAAATTTACAGTTGGGCAATACCATATATTATCCCTATGCAACTTCATTATAATAAAAAAGTTCCATATTTTATAGATAAAATAAGTGAGTACGTTTCAAAAAAATGGAATGTAGACAAAACAATTATTGAAGATTATAATCATATATCTAAACACAGAGTAAAATACTGGGGCAATTATTATAAAGAACAGGGCAGTATGGACACGTTGACTAATTTATATGACTACACTTTTAATAACGAAGATGACTTAATTTACAAAAAACAATCATACACTATTGATGATCAGTACTACCGTGAGTACGGTGATGATATTATAAGTCACACAGAATTCGTATTATATGGAAGACAAAGAAGATGGCATCTCCACAAAGTAAACAAAAAAGATAAATAGTTGTATGGCAGACAAAGAAATAATCATATCAAGAATGCAACAACGAAGAGGCAATCGTATAGATTTGCCTCAACCTTTACGACCAGGTGAAGTTGCATTAGCATCAGATAGCAAAGAAGTTTTCATAGGATTAGATCCCGAAATTGGAGTCACGGCTCAAAATGCAAATGCAGTATCTATTAATAATATTACAAACGGATACAACTATGCAAATTCATATTTAAATAATAATTTTGTAAGGCTTATTATGCCTAGTAAAAGATTTGGTGTAGGCACATTTAATGGAGCAACTAATAACACAACTTTTGTAGTTACTGGTGCAAGTGGACAAGCACACGGACATCCTGTATTTAATACAAGTGTTACTGCTGGAAATACCTCCAATATCAAAAATGTTTTTGATGGCGAAGCATTTGCGTCAACAGATTTTACAGGTGCTAAAAACGGTATTGCATTAAGTACAAATGCATCAAGAACATCAGCAAACTTACTTAATAACGAATTCTTTGTTTCGTCTCCAATGGATGATTCGCAAAATACAACTGTTACGTTTGGAACAAATCCAACAGGCACAGACGATATTACCATAAACTATTACAGTAATGTTGATATTATTAGTGTATTAAATGATCAAAGTAACGTAGGCACAACTGCTACATTAGGATTTTATGATGCAAAAAATATTGCTGATTATAGGAAACTCAACAATGCATATATCAGAGCAGATTACGAAGTTGGCACAGCATTTATTGGTTTAGAAAACAAGCATGTAGAAGTTTATGCAGAATCAACAGAAATTACTGCTAGTTTAAGTAGTTTAACAGACATAAAAATAACTAATGCATCTACAAGTGCTGTTACTACTATTGATTTAACGTCAGTAACAACAATAGCAGATGTAATTAATAAAGTCAATACAGCGGCATCAAATACTTATGCAACAGCAAGTAATGTGTCGACATCGAGTAGCACATACTGGTACATCTCTTCAGATGAAGAATTTTCTATTTCATACGCAGTAAGTAGCGATGCAACTACACTGAAAATACCAGCAGGTGCATACAATAGAGCAAATAATTCCGTAAAAGGCCAATTAGAAGATTGGCTACATGACTCATTAAATGATCCAGCATTTAATATGTTTGTTGCCGCAGAGGTAGGCAATAAATTTAATTCAGGAGCCACTAGAGTCAGTGCATATACTCCTGTGAGAAGTAGCGAAAATCTATCAATTACCTTTACTGGTAATCAAGAAGCAGAAAACTTTTCAACAATTACAAATAAACTATTCGGTGCTAGTGCAAATGCAACAGTAACTGGATTGACAAATATCAAAACAAATCAACGATTATTAACACAAGATGATTATGCAGTATTACTTACAGGTTCTGCTAATTCATTATTCGAAGCGATATCAACAAACATTACAGGAGCCGCATCTGGTAATAGTTCTGTAGTAACATTTGGAGCAGTTGATGTTGACAGCATTATAGTAGAATACTCAGTAAAATCATCAACAGGTTCTGGTAATGGTTACAGCAGGACTGGTACATTACATATTACAGGTGATTTAGATATAGACGGCGGTGATGCTTCTCTCAATGACACTGGTGCTGTTTTAAGTAATGGATACACAGGAACATTTGATTTTATAGTCGATATGAACGGAAACAATATTAGATTATCAGCAGAGAACAGGTTACAGCAAGGCGGCAGTTACCAACCAGCAACAGTAAAATATTTAGTTAGAAAGTGGCTGGGATAATTGCTTGACAAAATAGTTAATCCCCAACAACGATTGTCAATATGGCGAGAATATAAAAATGGTCGCCCATCGTTGAAAAATGTGTTACAATACATCAATAGAATAGAAACAAAACCTAGAACTTTTGACTATTTTACGCCAGGTACTTGGCCTACACCATGGGAAGTACTTGAAGCAGAAATGTTTTGTATGAGTGGTAAAGCAATATTATTGTATCATACATTAGCACAATTAGAGTACATAGATACAAAAAACGTAAGGTGGCTTGTAGCCGAAAATAAAGAAATTTATCATGAAGGACTTGTGTTTTTTGACGGAGTATGTTATTATAACATTTTACCGAATACAAGTGTAAATATTGAAAATTTTGATAATTACATAACAGTTAGAGAAATTATTAGACAGGAAAAACTCACAAAGATTCATGAAAGTTACAAAGAGAGACGGCACTAGAGAAGACCTAAATATCGACAAATTACACAAGGTCGTGATGTATGCAGTAGAAGACCTTACTGGCGTTAGTGCATCACAAGTCGAAATCAATAGCCAAATACAATTCTATGATGGCATCAACTCTACTGATATCCAAGAAACATTAATTAAAAGTACAGCAGATCTTATATCAGAAGAGACACCAAACTATCAGTATGTAGCAGGTAGATTAATCAACTATCATTTGCGTAAGCAAGTATATGGCACATTTGAGCCACCGTGTCTTTGTGATATTGTACAAAAAAATATTGATGATGGCTTTTATGATTCAGAGTTCACAGACCTCTACACCAAAGACGAAATAAATCAATTACAATCTTATATCAAACATGAACGCGATGAAGATTTGACTTATGCGGCTATGGAACAGTTCCGTGGCAAGTACCTAGTACAGAACAGAGCAACTGGTCAAATTTACGAAACACCGCAAGTAGCATACATGATGATTGCGGCTACATTGTTTGGTAGATATCCTGAAAAGAAAAGAATGGCGTATGTGAAAGCATACTACGATGCTATCAGCACATTTAGAATTTCCTTGCCTACGCCAGTTATGGCAGGTGTGCGTACACCACAAAGACAGTTTAGTAGTTGCGTACTAATTGAAACTGATGACAGTTTGGATAGCATTAACGCAACGTCTAGTGCCGTAGTTAAGTATGTAAGTCAAAAGGCAGGTATTGGCATAGGTGCAGGTAGTATTAGAGCAATTGGCTCGCCTATTAGGAGTGGAGACGCAACTCACACAGGAGTTATCCCCTTCTATAAACTATTCCAATCAGCAGTTAAGAGTTGTAGTCAAGGTGGAGTAAGAGGTGGAGCGGCTACATTATACTATCCTATTTGGCATTTAGAAGTAGAAGATTTATTAGTATTAAAGAACAACAAAGGTACAGAAGATAATAGAGTACGTCATATGGACTATGGTGTACAATTTAACAAACTGATGTACGAAAGACTTATTACAGGTGGCAATATCACATTGTTCTCACCTAAAGACGTGCCTGAATTATACGAAAGTTTCTTGGCGGATCAAGACAAGTGCCAGGAACTATATGAGAAAGCAGAGAGAATGACAAGCATCAGAAAGAAAAGTATTCCTGCTATTGACTTGTTCAGTGCTTTTGTAACAGAACGCAAAGACACAGGTAGAATTTATTTAATGAATGTTGACCACGCAAATACACACGGTTCATTCTTAGAAGATGTTGCACCTATTAGACAAAGTAATTTATGTTGTGAGATTAATTTACCAACTAAGCCTTTGAATAATATTGCAGACGAAGAAGGCGAAATCAGTTTGTGTACATTGAGTGCTGTTAATTGGGGAGTTATAAAAGACTTTGCTGATATGGATAAAGTTTGTAATCTAGCAGTTA
>Ga0181412_1000610_pt1 | contig 15093 bp, 26 predicted proteins | sample 35SPOviralmetaG_FD_130113 | JGI IMG/M metagenome (GOLD analysis project Ga0181412, IMG submission 130113) | Marine viral communities from the oligotrophic San Pedro Time Series (SPOT) site, San Pedro Channel, CA, USA - 35 SPOT_SRF_2012-08-15 | ecosystem: Environmental > Aquatic > Marine > Strait... | reverse complement strand
TTCTTCTTGTTGTTTAGTAGTTAATACTACTCCATGAAATAAATCTAACTGCATTGTTTCTGTATTTGTCATAACCTTTATTATTTTTATGTTGTGCTTAACTGCATCAACGTGGTAAATATACGAACCCTAGCCCGGGTAACCAAATTTTTACGCGAACATTTTCCAATTTTCTTCAGCTTTTTTAGCTGAGATTTCATATGGGTGATTACCATATTTGTAACCCATATTGTAATACCTTTTCATCCAAGAACCAGATTGTAAATAATGAACATATTCATGAATAATTCCTCTAATTACATCTTCAACACTATCATTATAATCTGAGTATAAAAATAATTTATTTTCATTACGATCATATTCTGCATCAGCTGGTTCACCTTCGGCTTCTGGTTCTCCAGTAAGTCTAACTAAAATATTTTTATGTACTTCAATTGGTGGGTATTCTTTTTTACCTAAACCATAATGTGCTCTAATATTAGGATACACTTTATTTGCTATTTTTAAAATTTGATCTGCTACCATTTTTTACATTTTTCTATAGGTACTTGACATAATGTACCATTATTTTTAATTAGTGGATTACCATTTTTATGAAAACCAAATACTACTTTGATTGTCTCATCATAAATACGAATTCTATCTCCAACTTTTATCATATTAAAATGGTAATGGCTCGTTAGATGTATCTTTAGGAGTAAATGTTGGATCATCTAATTTACGATAATCAAAGCTAGCAAATGGTTGTTCACCGATTTCTTTAACAGTTACATCTTGGGAATGTCGTCTATTACTTATTGATAATTTTAAATCATTAGCACGTTTTTTAGCCATATAATCATTATCAGCATAAACGTACATATCCATTGTTACTACATATCTTTTATTTTCTCCACTCATGAGTTCTCTATTATTATTTTATTAATATCTTCTCTTGATTGCCATCCATTAACATCCCACTGCTGCTCATCATCAGGTAAATTTTCATCTATAATAGCAACTTCAAATGTAGCAGCATCTTCAACTTTAGTACATTCTGCTCTAACACCTTCTCTAGATGTACTGTACATTCCTTCACCTGCAACCACTGATATAAACACATTGGGTTTAAGTTCAAGTGATGCCATAATAGCTTTTTTAGTAACTTTATGTTTTTTGAATACTAAATCTTTAAATGTTTTCATAATTATCTTTTTTGATTGAAACCTATAGTTTCGTTAACAACATTACTACGTTCTTCACTTTGTTCTCTAATAATTTCAAACCCTTGAGACATAGTAATCATTTTTTTATCTACTGCAATTGTAATTGCTTTAATAAATTGTTCGTTCATAACCTTTATTTAATGCGTTGACTTAATTATCAACGTGGTAAATATACGAAAAAAAAATGCGGTAACCAAATGGATACCGCATTATCTTTAATTTATTTTAATTTATTTTACATAAATCTTTTAAAATGTTCTTGTAATGATTTATCAGCAATATAGTTATTCATATCTTCTACGTAATCATCAGCCTCATAATCATCATAAGCTTCAAAATCACCCTTATCAAAATCTCTTACAAGTGACTTAATATAAACCTCAATTTCCTTAGAATCAAATTTATTTGTATCATATAGTGCTTTTCTTGCCATTTCAATTCTATCTACTACTTCTGGAGCATATTGTGCTTCTTCAATTGAATCTTCTTCATCAATAGCTGTAAATTCTTCTTGTTCGAAATCATCATCATTTGAGGATTTGTCTAAATAAGGTAATCTATCCATTGCAACTGGATCGCCAAGTATTGCATTACCCATTTCATTACTTAAATGAGCAACTATATCTTCTAAATCAAATGCTTCATCCTCAACTAAATCATAGAATAAAGTTTTAAATGCACTTAAAAATCTCTTCTTTCCATTTATATCTAATAAACCTTCAATACGAGTAGATACTTCTCCATCAACAGGAACAAATTCTCTTGCTTCTTTAATACCAGCAGCTTTTTGGGAGGATTCAATTGCTGCTTGTCTAGCTTCATCAAATTCATCTTCATTCATCATTGAACTCATTTTAGTATCCATAAATTTGCCTAACGTTGGTTCAATGTCCATTCCTTGTTCTTCTTGTGTTTTTCTAATTTCAACATGAAAATCATTCAATCTACCTTCAGCTTCCTTCATATCCCCAATTTCTATTGCGTCAATAGCATCTTGTAAATGGCTATTTTCTCTGTGATAATTAACATCCTCAAAGTCATCAGACATTTTCTTCAATACTTCAATGGGAGTGTCAATACTAGTTTTTAAACCAACATTTAACATTCCATCATAATCAAAATCTGTAGTCCAACCTGAACCTATTTTATATTGTTCTAAAATATCTGTTAAGTTATATTTACTCATAATTTATTTTTTTGATTTAGGTTTTCTACCTCTTCTTGGTTTTCCTTTTGCAGCTGCTGCTACATCACCTGCTTGGTTAATTATTTCTTTGGCTGCATCTGCAACATCTTTAAGTTCTTTACCTACAGCTTTAGCTCTTTTTTTAGTTTCTTTAACTACGGCTTTAACATCTTCAACAGCATCTTCAACTTCATCGGGAATTAAATCTCCATCTCTATCGTTGATTTTTCCTCTTTTGTAAAACCCAAAATAATAAACTGCAGCTCCAATTACTAATAATACTACTATAAGACCTATAATTTTTAACATAATAAATTTATTAATTAATATTTTGTTATAAATATATAAAAATTAAGCTAAACTATATTTTTGTTTATATCGTTCAACAAATGATCTACCTACCCCTAATTCTACTATCTCTGCTTTTTCAGGAACACCAGGTAATTTTTTAGCACTAATAATGTAATCTATATTTTTATTAAATACTTTTATTTTAGTTTTAGCATTAGAACGATTTGATGTTTTAAATACCATTACAACAGGTAATTTACCATAGGGTTTTTGATCAACCTTAAATTTTTCTGGTTTATTACCAGCTTGAAATTTTTGTTCTACTGAATATGGACCATTAGCAAATTTATCCATATCGTATTTCCATATAGAATCATCTGTGTCTAATTCCCATTTTGTAAGTTTAACTACATTTTCGCTTGGTCTACCTCTATTTTCTGCCATTATTGTTGTTTTAAAATTATATTTTTAAAATCTTTAATTTCCCACTTTTCAAATAATTTAGTAAATTTAGTTTTTTCATGTTTATAGCCATAATCATTCCCAAAAATTAGCTTAGTAGGTGGATTAAACTCAAGTGTTAAACCTGAATCTTTAGTGTCAATTATTTCTTTAAAAAATATATCATGGGGAATTATTGATAATTTATCCCCATAATCAGAAGCACTAATGCAATGGATAGATATAAAATGAAATTTATCTCTTTTTTTAAGTGGGTCAAAAGCAAGTACTTTAGTCTTAACTAAATCTAATGCTTTACTCTTACCTTCAACTAAATTAATATCTTTCAAATATGGTTTTAAATTAGGATTTAATTTTAGTAATTGTTCTCTAGTACATTCAAAATCGTAACCATCAGCATCAATATAATCCCATAGTAAATACTCACTTAATCTATATTGTGAGATATAGCCTGCCATTGAAGCTAAATCATTTGGTTTAAACATTTTCAATGCTCCAGTTGCAATATCATTCTTAAAACTTTCATATAACATAATTAATGTTTTAAATTTATATTGAAACTATTCTATGAGTTTTATTAGCTCTATTTTTAAATTGTTTACCTCTGGTATTATTTCTACCATCTAAGATATTATAATTATTTTTAACTAATTCTTCTCTTAACTGTTCAAATTTACAATCAGCAATATTCCATCCTTTAGCTTTAATTTCTTTTAGACCAGCAGGAATTGTTTGAACTCTAAATTGATTGTTTCTTTTTAATTTTTGATTTTGTACTTGGTAAAACATAGACTTTATTTTTGATGTTGTGCTTAATCGCTCAACGTGTGTAAGATACGCAAGATATCCTACTTACTCGCACTCTTTCGGCTTACTTTTTCATTTGTCTTAATTCTAAATGACGTATTATTACTTTATACTTCTCGTTTATCCCCATGAACAACTTTTACAGTTGGGAATCGTAAGCTAATACCACCTTTATCATTTTTAGTTTCTTCAAAATATTGAACAGTAATTACTTTACCTACAATTGAACCATCCATATATTGTAAACGTTGATCCTGAGTCCAACCACTACCAACTTTTACTCTATGACCCTTATGTTCAATCCATACTTGGGCTAACATTTTAATTGTTTCTGATCTACCGTCTCTAACCACTTCATGATCATCATTATCATAATCAACTACAACATATTCAGCATCATGGAATTTCTTTACTTTAAGTAAATTTTTAGTACGTTTACCTTCATAACTAACATCTTTACGTATCATAAATCCTTCCCAATTATTATCAGTTGCTATTTGACCCCATTTATCAAAGTGTCTACCATCTGTTATTCGGAATTGAGATGTATAACGTAAAATATCAGTTATATTAAATCTACTATGTAAAAATCCTCTTAATGCTGATAATCTTTCACTTAATATAGGGCCTCCTTTTTGATTATCAAAATTAGGTTTATGAATCATATCAAAAATCATATAAGCAGGATTTTCAATCTGATGGTCTTTACGTCTTAATTGTTTCATTACACCTTGAAAATCTTCATTTCCATTTTCATCAATTAAACAAATCTCACCATCAAATACAGTATTAATAATACCTGTTGCTTCAATCGCTTCTTTAACTTTATTTAGTGTAGTTAATTCTTTACCCATTCTAGAATAAAGTGTACATTCACCTTCATAGTTAACTACAGCTAAACACCTAACACCATCTAATTTTCTTGATGCCCACCAATTATCATTTTGCCAATCACATTTACTATCATATTCTTTAGCTAAGGCAACTTTAAATGTGGGTATTAATCCTGGTATTGCTTTATTAATTATTGAATCACCTGCTCTAATGCCTAAATCTTTATCTATGATTTTATAAATTAAATACCAATCAACATTTTTAGTAGCAAACCCATTAACTAACTCAATTGCAGCATGACCTGTAACTTCTCTATTAGTTAATTTATCTAACAACTCAAATAAAGTATAATCTGTGTAACTTATTTTATCACTATTTTTTTTACAAGTTTTACTTGTAACATGGTATTGTTTATAAGGATTATAAGTATATTCTAATACTTCATGAATAAATGAACCAGCATCCCTTATTATTTGAACTTTTTCTGTACTACTACTTGTAGCACGCATATTATCTATAAAATTTTGTAATTCTGTCATAACCTTTATTTATTTATTTATTTTTAATTCTAATGCTTTTATGTGTTTACATTTACCATCAAACGCTCTCCATCTACCTGGACAATTACAATGAAATTTGCCTGAATCTGGGTAATATACCGTTTTATACGTTTTATTTGCGTCACTACTGCTAACAGTCATTACAACTATTGGTTCTTGTTTTACTTTAGGTTTTGGTTTGATCCATTCTATATCATCTAATGTTGTATTTGGATCTACTTCTTTCCATAAGGGCATAAGGTATTTTTTGCCATTTAATACTGTTAACCCAGGAGACATAACAGGGTGTGTATATTTATATTTAAATCTATTTGCAAATATAGTTGAACCAAACCCACTACCTGGGATGCTTAGTGCCCCTTCAGTATGAATTATTCTTGACCTATAATTTCCGTGTTTATTTAAATTTGTGAATTTCCATAATGCCATATAATGTAACCTTTATTTTATACGTGAATATACGAAAAATATTTGCGGCAACCAAATGGGTCGCCGCTTTTCTTATGTTTGATTTTTTTATAATATTTTTTCCTATTTCTATAAGGACTAGGTGTCTTCATAGAATCATACCATTCATGCTGAGTAAGTGTTATTGTCTTTAAATTTTTCATCATTAATTGATTGTAGATCTAAGCTTAAAGCCATACATAAATTTTTCAATTGACCTGCATTATGGATAGCCATAAAATCTTCTTCAGTCATATGATTAAATAATGATAACGTACTTAATCTTATATTATTTCCCTTGACCCCTATAGGCTTTGACATAGTTTTTACTTTGTTTGCTTCTACTTGTGTTATTTTTTGAGTGTATTCCAGGTCGTTTTTTACGCTTATTAGCTTTGTAATCCGATACAACAATTCGTGCCATAATCTTTTTATCATAAATATAATGTATAATCAGAAAAACGCCGCATATAAGTAGTTATTTTTACCCCATTCCCATCTTTTTTGATTTTACCATTTCTAAACCATTTTTTTACACTTCCAGCTCCACCTAAATGAGCTGCTGCTAATAAACCTGATTCTGTTACTAGTATACCATTTACTATTTTACCATCAAACTTATTTATATATTTTTGTAATCTTTTTTTATTATATAATAAATTTTGCTTCATAGCATATTCCTGTAAATCAGGACTATTTAGGAATGCTTCTTTAGTTACTTTAATTTTTAAAGTTTTTAATGTTGACTTACCAAATTGATATTTACCCATATAACCATATCTATTCACAATAAAATATCTGTTACCTGATTCTTGGTGTCCTATAGCAAATAAAAATTCGTTCATACCTTTAATCTCAACAACCTCTTCTTTTACCTCCTTAATTTTTAATTTAGGTAATTCTTGGGGGAGAGGTTTATTTGAAGGTACAATAAATAATATAAATAATAATAAAAATGTTCTCATAATTAAAAGTTTTTTAGAAAATCACCCTTCATTGTTTTAGATTTTAATTGTTGGGCTTTCTCATCATTCTTAAGTATTTTATCAGTTAATTTTTCTAGATGTCTAGATTTTTGTTTATCATAATCTTTAGTTATTTTATGATATTTTTTATCTAACGATCTAGCTCGTCTTGCCTTTTTCATATTCTTGAAATATATTGGTTAACATCATCTTCATCACTATCTAAACCTAATTCTTTTAAACGTTGTAAATGATAATCATCTACTTCCCATTCTACTTTTTCACTTGTACCAAAATGTTCTTGTTTAGTTTCAATTTGTTTAACATCTTTAGTATTAAAAATATCACCAACAGTTAAAAAGTAATGGTTGTAACATAATAATTGAACATTATCTAAGCTGTAATTATTACTATTATTATCTTTAAAATGGAGTAATAAAGGCATTTTATAATCTAATACTCGCCTTTCTTTGAATGAACATACAGCACATTCCTCCGATAAATATCCTTGCTCTATAAGAGCATACTTAAGTTTATTAGGATTAAATGAAGATGCTGCTATTCTACCTTCAATTATTTCTAACATATGAGGCATTTTTTTAGGCCCCTTTAAAAATTTAGGTATACCTTTACCTTGTTGGTTTTTATGCCCAGCAAATAATTTATATAATTTAGCCCACTTCTTATAATGTTGATATGAAACATGAAGATACCTAGCAGCCGCCATATTTGATTTTGTTTTGGCTTGAGCTGCTAAAATTTGTTCTTTAGATAGTGGTTTTGCCTTTGGCATTAGCTTCTATCTTTATCTGTATTATTAATAATTTGGAATGGGCCTTGTAAATTTCGATCTTCTTTGTCCATATTTAACATTTTAGCTTTAGCAGCATTTTTATCACCACGTTCAATGGCAGATGCTACTACAAACTGTTCATATTGATCTTCTTCCATAACAATAGTTTCAGTGTACGTATGATCACCTGATCCTCTTGTTACAGGAATACCTCTTTTAGCACCCACTGTAGAACAATTAACACAAAAATCATATCCAAATTTAGTTAACCTTAATTCGGGCATGTCTTCTTTACATCTAATACATGGGATCATTTTCACAGTACGGGGGATTTTAATAGTCTGTTGCATAAATATATAACCTTTTAAAAATTAGGCTGGAATATACGAACTATATTTTGAGAAGCCAAATTTTATTGGATAAGCTTTAAGGATATATCTTCTATTTTATTTATTTTTATAGAAACATTACCTAATTTAAATTCTCCTATTTCTCCACTATCTTCTATTATTTGGTTCAATTGAACAATATATTGCACATCATTTTGAGTAAAATTATTACCATTAATTGTTACTATAATATCATCCCCACCATTAAACCAATCATTTAATGATTTTAAACCATCGTTAGAATTAAGTATTACTAATTTTTTTCTATAAACTGGGATTAAAATAGGATGACCGTATTCATCATTTTGTATCCAACTCCCCCACTTTTTTAGATAATGTTTTCTTGCCTTTGCTTCAAATATTTTATAACTATTATCATTTTTACCAATATCCCCACCAGCTTTATCATTCCACCTATGACCTCTACAAGTTAAATGATAAACTAAAGCATCTCTACTTTGTATTAATTCATAACCAGCAATAAGCCATCGTTGGAATATGTCTGAGTCTTCAAAAGGAAATGGAGCAAAACCCCAATCATGACCACCCATGGATTTAAAATCTTTTTTATACAAAATCCAAGGTGCAAACATTCCTTTAGTAGTCAAATCTTTTGATTTTTTTATTTCTTCCTTAGAAAATTTATAAAATTCATTAATTTTAAGTGAATCAAAATCTAAACCAAAGTCTTTAATAATTTTTTCATTTCCAGGGGGGTGTAAAGGTGGTTCAACTCTTGTTCCACAAATAACTGTACCTGGTTTTAGATGTTTTATTAAGTTTTCTATGTAGTTGGGGGCAATATACATATCTGCATGTAATATACCTACGATATCATGGGTTGCCTTATCAATTCCTTTATCATATAAAATAGTATGTCCTATCCTACTTGGTTCTTTCCAATAAATCAAATTATTATCATTTAAAGAATCCAACCACTCAATAGTTCCATCATCAGAACCATCATCTATTAATATTAATTCTACTTCATCAGTATAATGTTTTCTAACACTACTATATGCATTTTTTAAATGTCTTAGATTATTATAACTAGGTATAACTAAAGTTATTTTATTCATATATTTAATTTTATTGTTTTAGCCCCTTTATCATTTCATATTCATCAAATATAGGTAAAGATTTCCACTTCTTCAACCATTTTTTAACATTTCTTTGTTCACATAATTGTTGCCTTTCAGAACTTTTACCATTATTTTCTTCTAATCTATGGCTTCCTCTTGCTCCAAAATGCCATACTAAACTTTTACTAGTCAAAATAAATTTAAAATTTTTATGTAGCATTCTTAAAAATAAATCCATATCATCCCAACTAGAGGGTGCAAATAAAGGATCATTTCCTCCTATTTCATCCCAATCTTTTTTTCTAATTAACCCAGAAACACCTTCTCCTTTTGGAACTTCAAAATTATTTATTTTAGTAAATTCTTGTCCCCACTCTTCAAAATATTCATTATTAAAATCATGATAGTAAGCACCAAAAATATCTTTTTCTACAATAACAGTTCCAGGTCTATTAGTAGAGTTGCCAAACATATTTGGTTCTACCCTATGGGAATTAACCCACATTTTTTTATCTGGGTATTTATCAAAAGTATCTACTAAAGGCTTATCCCAATTTTTAGTAACATAAAAATCAGAATGTAGAAACATTATAAATTCAGTCTTTACCTTATCAGCACAAAAATTCATCCCACCCCCTATACCTAAAGGTATTTCATTTTTATCAATATAATATTCTAGATTATATTTTTTTGAGTTTTTAGCTAACCATTTATTTGTTCCATCAGAACAATTTTCTGCATGAATTATAAAAGGTGCATTTTTATAATAACTATTTTCTCTTACAGATTTTATGGCTATTTTAAGATATTCTAGGTTATTATAAGTACTAATACAAAAAGTTAGTGGTATATAATTATCCCAGGAATTATGTAACAATTGAGGATTAATAAATTTTAGGTCATTAGCTCCGTCCCCATAAATAATTTGGGTAAGTGAATATTTATTTTCAAATTTTTCTTTTCTTAAAGAACTAATATCTATAATTTTAAATTCAGTAAAATCTTCATTAACCAGAATATTATTTGGGGCAATATCTTCAAAAGATATTCCCAACTCATCTGACATTCTAAAAAGAGAATTTAATATTTGAGTACAAAAACTATTAACATACTTTTTATCTGAAAAATATTTGTAAAATCTATTTTGGAGATCAGTTGCATAGTCTGAGGGGTAAAAATTATTAGCTGATTTAATAATTAAAGGGGACCAATTTGGGTGGTACTCTGTAATGGCTATATCATTACTTATTTTAAATGTTCTAACTATGTTATTTATAGATGTTTGAGTATAGTCTAGTATATTTCTTATTAGTTGTTTGTCATTAATAATTTTTTCATCAACCCAAGGTGTATGTTTTCTTATTACAAATAAATCTAAAGTCTCTTCCCCAATTATACATCCTTCCCAAACTTCATAAATTCTTTTTGGTTTATCAACATGAGTAGAATTAATTAGAACTATATTTTTAGGGGATATATCAATGTCCCCTATATCTTTTACATAAATATTTTCTTTATTCATTTATCTTAATTTTACCATCAATTACTATATAATCATCATTATAATTAAAAGTATGAGTTCCAATTATTTTAGGATACCAATCAGGATTAATTCTATTAATAATCTCTTCCTTATACCCATTTTCATTTATTTCTATAGATTTAAAAACTAACCCATAACCATATAATTTTGAACAATCTTGTACTGGCCTTATTATTTTATTATTATGATTAAAAATTTTACCAGCAGGGCGAGAATGTGGTATATCATCTATTCCTAATACTTTCCATTCACCTAATAAATCATTAGAATACATTATTAATAAACTATCATCTAAATTAGCACCATGAGTTGTAAACAACCAATATATGTCCTTATGTTTAAAAATCTCTATATCAGAAGTCCTAATATTCTCAGCTATTGTTTTAATAGGTACCCACTTATTAGGAAAAGATTCTGATTTGTATAATATTACTTTTCCTGAGTTTCCTGTTTCAGGTATCATATATATTTCTCCATCATCTTCAAATAGGTTTGGAAATGATAAGTGAAATGGTTCTTCTATAATTTTAGTAGGAGGGGTAATAGTTAAATCATTATTAATAATACTATAAGAAATGATCCCCTTTTGGTAATCATATTCTTCAAAAAACAAATAATTAATACCTTTATGTTTATAAATAAATGGATCAGCATAATAAGTTCCAATGGGAGATTCTATTGGGGTAAAATCAGTAGTATCAAATAAGTTACCACTATTTTTCTTTATTGCTATAAACCATTTATTTTTTGCAGTCATTTATTTTTGTAAAGTTATCCATGTTATATATGGTCTTGCAATTTCAGTATTAATACACCTTATTTTATATAAGGGATTTAAATTATTTATCGTTTTAATAATAGAAGAAGGATTTAAAGTATTAACACCCCAAAAATTATTCAAATTATCCTGAATTTGTTTTGCATGACCGTAATTGTTATTAGTAAACATATAAAATATCAGATACCCCCCATCATTAAGCCTTTCGTACATTAAAGTTTCTAATTCAGTTTCAATCATTTTTAATTGTCCTTCCCAACCTAAATCAAAATAAATTAAATCATAAGTACTTGATATTTTTTGAGAAAAATAATCTCCTTCTATATGTTTTATCTTACCTTCTTTAAATATATCATGGGGGATTAAATTTTTATAGGACATCGCAGTAATATTACCTTTAATGTAAAAACTATCTATTATAGCTTGTGATCCATTTTGTCCTTGCCTTCCAAAACATCCTACATCTAATATATTAGGGTATTCTTTTACCTCTAAATAAGGTAAAATTTCTTTAATACCTTCACCAACTTTATTTAAAATTGATTGTTCTTTCATTTTTAATTTTTTAACATTAATTTTCTTTGATTGTTACTTTTATTTACTATATAAGGCAATTCTCTATCGGGGTTTTCTTTTACATTTTTGGGGACATATAACCATTTATAAGCCATTTTATCCATATATTGCTGTCTATTTTTTACTAAATCTTTCCATGTACCTCTGTTACCAGCACCAAAATCTATCCAATTAATTTCTTTATTATCTATATAATAATTTATTAAGTTAAACCACATATATTTTGCCATATATCTATTATTAGTTGTTTCTTTATCATATAAAGGAGGATGACAGTAAACATAATCATTATATTTTTCTACAAAATGAATTGATAATACAGTATTATCTTCTTCTGTGTAAGCCGCAAATAATTTTATTACCCCAATATTTGCTAGATAATGGATATAATTAGACGGAAACCCCCATTTCCTTTTTTCCCCTCTAATAAGTTGATTTTCCCATAAACTCATAAAAAAGTTAACTAATTCCTGATTATAAGGGATTAAATTATATTTTAAATCTTCGTTTTGTTTTTTAGAATATTTATAATTTTTCTTCCCAGTTGTAGCTAAAGACTTTATATAGTCTTCAAAAGTAGAAATATTAACATTAATAAGAAAGGGAGTTTCAAACATTGTACTAGTATAATTTATGCAAAGAATCAGAACATCCCTGGGCCAATGATAGAAAATCTCTTACAGTAAAATCCATTCTTATGTTTTTATAATGGATGTGAATTGATTCCCCAATATTATCTTCAATATCAAATCTATCATGCATTATGGGATTTTTTAACCTATCAGAAGATAAAGTTATCATACCTGCGTTTACATTCATATGGGGTTCTAGATCATCTAAAAACTTCCCATCATCACAACCCATATAACCATATTTTTCTAAATCTTTCTTTATAGCTGTTACTTTATGACCACAACCTGCGTAATGCATCATATAGATATCTTCTATCTTATCTACTTGCCCATCTTTTAAAGATTTACCTCTATAACCATCAGCCCAAACTCTTGTATAGTGCCATCTTCCAGGCATTTCTACAGGTTTTAAGCCTGATTTTGCTATCGCCCAATTCATATGTCCCATTTCTCCATGCCATTGACCAACCACATAAGGAGGTTTCCACCATTCCATCATTTTTATTAGCTGTTCTCTATCCGCTAATATTATACCTGAGCTCCAGTAGTACTCAAACATATCTTTTAACCCATCCATATCTAATTGGGATTGATTTTTACACATCCAATCATACCATATATCATAGGTGTTCCCATACCTTAAATACAATTCCCCAGGTTTAAAAACATCAAACATGTTTGGTGTGTTTTTATGGATAATAATATCAGCATCCATATACAAAAATCTTTCGTGATCGGTTTTTAAAAAATGTTCTATTGCTGAAATTAAATTAAAATGGCCTGTAGGGTATTCTGACTTAAATACTTCTTCTTTTAACACATAAAATTCAGCTTCTATGGAATCAGCATAGTATTTTTGTGAAGGTAAACAATACTCTGCATATTCTTCTGCTTCCTTACCTATTACAATGGTATATATTGCATTTTTTTTCATATTAATAATCTTTAAATGTTATATATGATTCAAATAAATCTTTTATATCTTTATTCATAACTTTAGTAAATATCATATCAGTTGCCTTATAAAATATTAAACCTAAGGTATTTTTAATAATATGAGGGTTTATCTGGTCTACTAAGTTTATGATCTGCTTTTCATACCTGTTTGTTGTTTTTCTTTTATCAAAGATACAGTGACAAATTAAATGAACTATTTCATCATTAGGATGAGGAATATTTTGGTATATATTCTTAACTTTTATTCTATTATCTATTATACTTTTAGTTAATCTATTATCAATATTAACAAAAATATTATTATCTGCTATACTTCTATAGTATAAACCTGTTGTTATGTCAAAATGAACATTTAGGTTACTATGTTTAAAGTGAATATGAGGTTGTGCACCATATAAACAATTATTACTATCTTGATATATTTTATATCCATAAGGTTTTACTTTATCTATAATTTCTTGTATAAATAAAGGTTTTATTAATATATCTATATCATTTTCCATTGAAGAATCCTCTGGAATTAAATCATAATTTCTAAGAGTTACATATCTTCCATTAGTTATTTCTGATATGTCCTCAAAGGTTTTATTTAATAATAAATGTTTATCCATTCTAATGTCCTATTTTTTTATACTGAATCATTTTATTGGCACTATTTACTATGTTTACAGCAAACTGTTGAAATTCGTCAGGTTTCATTTCTATCCTAAATGAATTATTTTGCAGATGAATTATAGGACCATCATTTAATTCTATTTCAAAAAATTCACATTTTTGATCTTTAAATTCTACCTTTGCTAGTTGTTTTTGTATTATTCCCATTTATAATGTGCTATAATATTCGTTTTGTTGTTCTTGTCTTTTTATTTCTTTTGGATGATATAATGCTAAATCTTTCATAGGGGGTAAATTGGCATAAGTTTTAAAACCTTCTAATTTTTCATGGACTTTATTTACCCATTTAATTTCTGGTTTGTTTTTCCAAATTCTCCATTGATAATCAGGCCAATTAACCCAACCTTTATTATCTACTCTCCATCCCCATTTTTTAATATGCTTATCAGTTAATCCTTCTACGGTATTAACTCTAGGTACTAAATAAACTTCATTATCGGGATTGCCCTCTATTATTTTAGGCAATGAAATTATTAACTGTTTATCTGGTATTTCATCAGCATCAATTTGAAATATATAATCTCCATCACATATTGATGTAAGTTTATTTTTCCAATCAGCAAAATGACCCTCAAATTCTCCTGGTACCCAAGATATTTCACAATTAACTGATTTTGCTCTTAAGAATTGTTCTATTCCTTCATGACCATTTTTAATATCATAAAGCACAACTATACTATCTTCATGTCTTTTATGGTCTAATAAAAAAGAAATGAGGTTTTGTATTTCTACAAATTCATTACATACTGTTATTGCGTAACTTATTTTCATTTATTTAAACTTAGTATATAATCTCTTAATTTATCATAGGGTTTCCATCCTAGTCTATTTAAACTATCATCATTTTCTCTTAATGTAATTTTATAATTTCCAGATTGATCAGGTAAATTAATATAATCACACCCAAATCT
>Ga0181412_1000606_pt1 | contig 15156 bp, 23 predicted proteins | sample 35SPOviralmetaG_FD_130113 | JGI IMG/M metagenome (GOLD analysis project Ga0181412, IMG submission 130113) | Marine viral communities from the oligotrophic San Pedro Time Series (SPOT) site, San Pedro Channel, CA, USA - 35 SPOT_SRF_2012-08-15 | ecosystem: Environmental > Aquatic > Marine > Strait... | reverse complement strand
GCTGTGCGTATCTTCTGCGCTACTACCTTGCCTTCTCGATTTCTGTAATTTGCAACTTGCACCTTTTGACCATTCATTTCAGAAACTGTGTAGCCAAACTTGCGACACGTATCCTCTGTGATGCGCCTCTTACCTAGTGCCTGTACCTCACCAATATCGATGAGACCTGCAGCCTTAGGCGGTGCTGTATACTGTACGTCCATGCTGTCACCCTTGAAATATTTTTCACAAGAAAAGCAGTAAGAACTGCCATCGGAATAGACCGCCCGTGCATCGGATGATCCGCATTCGCAGGATGTTTTATGCAGCAGTGTTGTATCTGTACTCTGCATATTTAGCTCCATTCGGCGCTGTCTTGATTGTGGTCTTGATTGATAGACCAGAATTTTTCAGACGATTAATGACTGCAGCTAACCGCCAGATTTGGTAGTTACTCTGAGCCTCAAGGGCACTGATTGAGCCATATCGTTTGAGGTGTTCTTTTACTTTCGTACCTTGTGACATGATGTCTCCTAGTTGTTAGGGTTCTTAAAAGAAAAAGGCCCACCAAAAGGTGAGCCAGTTAAGGGAGATAGTGTTGGTGCAACCTAATCTAAATTGCTTATGACCTCATCCTCTTCGTACCAGTGTGCCGCATCAAAATTTGGGCAGGTCTTACCCCTATCCCAGTCAACGTGGCCTGACACCAAGGCGTTTGGAAATTTATTCTTTCTCCAATCGTCAATTAGCTTCCGCAGCGATTCAAACTGTTCGTCTGTGTAGTTAACCTCTGGACCAGATTTGTCCTTAGTCATACCACCAATCAGACAGATACCTCGTGAGGTCTTGTTGATTGATCGAACATGAGCGCCTGTCTTGTGCAGTGGTCGGCCCATCTGGACCTCTCCTGATCGTGTGATAACTGCATGATATCCTACCATTAGCCACCCTTTCTCACGGTGCCATCGGTCAATATCTTTTACGCCAATGTCCATCTGAGGTGGGGTGTATGAGCAATGAACTACGATTTGTTTTATAGTGTTATTCATTTAACCATTCCTGTGGGACAAACTTAGCCGCGTAGAGGAAGCAATGCTTCTGACACCACATTGCGTAGCTTGTCTTTGATTGTTTTGAGATTTTTTGTTTAGGGTTTGAGAATACAAACCGCAGATCAAGTTCTGGGTATTGTTGTTTGACGAGTAGGTGCATCTGCCGATTGGCAGTTACAAATCTACCCTTACTTTCAATGATGATTAACTTACCAGAACGTGTCTTGATGTAGAAATCTGGTGTGTATTTTGCCTGTCTTTGAGGCACAGTGTATTCGATCTTGTGTTGTTCGTATTCAAACGTGATACCCTTTGAGCGAAGGTCAGCGGCGAGGCTCTCCTCTAAGCCTGACCGCCAACCGTGTTTCAAAGCTGCCGCCCTGACCTTAGAAGTCGCTGGCATCAACTGCTTCTGCTTCTACTTCTTTTTCTACATTCTCAAAGTTGTTAGCCACAAAGCCATCCTCTTTGTCGAACATATCTACAGCCTCTACAGCTGATGCAGATTGTGCTAACTGAATTATTTGTACTGCAGATGGTCGCAGGGATAGGCCAACCATTCGGGTGCTAGGCATAGCATAGCCGATAGCTTTGAATGCTACCTTGATTGTGGAGCCGCCTGTTACTTCAGCTTTGGTAGGGGTCTTGTTGCTATCGAACAGGGCAACGGACATTGAGCGTGAGCTACCATCACGCAGGGTGATGCTGGCCTTCTGTTTGAACTTAAAGATGTTGAAGCCTGTCAGGTCACCCTGATCGTCAGTCTCTTCCTCATAAAGTGGAGCATCTGCATACTGTTTTACTTTAGGCTCTTTCTTAATAGCATGAGATTTGTATGTGTTACGCTCTGCCTCTAATTGCTTAATCAAAGACTGACTGTCTTCAACAGACAGCTTCAGCTTGACGGTGTACTCACCATCCGCATTGAATTTAGTGTCAGGCGTGTTCAGCTTAGGCCAAACGGCGGTGCCTTTAGGTGTTACAATGGTCATGGTCTCTCCTATTTCCATCGGTCTATATCGACGCCGCGTTCCAGTAGTCGGGCTAAGATATCTACAGGCACGGGTTGTCCGTAACGCTGCAGATAATTTGCAGTTTCGATTAGGGTTTCAGTTTTAGTTTGTTGTTCCATTTGTACCTCACGGGGGTTGGGGGAACTGTAGGTGCAACCTATTCGTTTCGGGTTAGATTATGCGAAGAAGAACTCGCTATGCCTGACTTCAGTGACATCCAAGTTTCCCTTCTCAGGGCAGGGTGGTAGCTCACGGCCTAGCAGGGCTTCACCCTCAGCCTTGAAACGTTCAAAGGGATTGTTCTCATGGTAGAGTTCGATGAAGGTTTCCCGCAAGCAAGCGCCAAGCATCTCAACATCTGACGCATGACACCCGAAGCTATCGTGCACCATCGCGAAATGAGTAACACCATTATCGTAAGCTAGGTTAACAGTCATACGCAAATGGCACCCATCATTTGAGTGTACCCAATTTGGAGAGCAACCGTTTGACGCACGGCGGCGGTCCAGCTTGTTCTTGATTGCCTCTTGGACTGTCAGGTAGACCAGCTTGTCTCCGAACTTTGTCTTGAGCCTACGCTTTGCCATGTCAGGGTAGTTCTGCATAACAGGCAAGCCATCAACAGTTGTCCAAATGATTGGTAGGTTTTCAGACGCAAGTTCACGGGCGCATTGCTGGAGCCAATCCATTCCATCCTTGGCAGCTATCACTGTCTCGTTGATTGAATCCCAGACGTGCTTGGCTAGGTAGATAGCTGCTTGAAACTCACGCTCGTACAGTGGGCTGACATAAGCAGGGTCTTCCTGTTTGCGCTTCTCATCTGTCTCAGTGATGTACTCCTGTACGAATGCCCTCGCTGAGTACAACGTCGAGCCATACACCCGTGTCATAGTACAGCGCTTTGCTGTTTTACGGGTCATCCCATAATCAAGCCAACCCTTAGCCATTTCTTTCAAATCGTTTCGGGTTAGATCAGCTTGAACTTTAACAATGACCTTATCAATTACAGCTTGGTAAATATCAGCGGGGCGGTCAGCTGGTATTAGGTTAACAGCTGCACCACCTACAGGGTCTGCAAGTTGCGCTGAGAAATGCTGCAAGCCACTGCAGCTACCATCCTTAGCTACTGCAATGTATGACACATGGTCATAGCCATTCTCGCAATAGCCTACCCACTCCTCACAGAATGCGAGAAAAGACCAAGCATCATCAGCTTCTTTAGCCCACCACAAGTCATCCATAGGTGAGCTGCCAGCCTGTAGGATACGCTCTTCGTTCTCAACAACCCAATCAACACGCTCTTGCATCGATGCCTTGTCATAGCCATAGCAGTTAGCCCCGTGGATAGCCAACTCGCAAGCGGCCTCGTTAGTACCCAGCGGCTTGCCATCAGCGAACCGTAAGAGGCCCTTGGCTAGGCTGTTACCTTGTGGGTTTAGATACATGGGTGAGGGATATGCTCTTCCTCGAAAGTCCAAGGTATGAGGCATATAGATGGCACTATATACAGAAAACTTCTCAGAAATTTTTCGTATCTTTTCAGCCATCAGCCGCTTCGAGCGCAGCCGCACGTTGTCTTCATAGATTTGTGTGACCTTACCCTTCCAAGCCTTGAACTTTATTTTGTCAGCGTCAGACAGCTTCGCGCTATCCTGATCTGCAGTGAGAGGTGCTGGTGGAATGGGTGTATCTTCTGCAGGTGGAAGGCCACCCACTGGCAACCCCATATCATGTACAGTTTGAAATGTACTCAACACGAAAAGATTTACTTGCCAAGGGGTACGTTGAATGTGGTTGATAGCCTCATAAACTGGAGCCATTTGCTCAGACATTTCTTCAAGCTCTTCGAGGTAGTTTCTGTTCCCAGTCTTTATGAATGTAAGAGGTTTCACATGGTGCGTTAGATAACCACCACCGCGAGGTCCACTCCAATCAACAGGTGGCACCACCATTGGTAGATATATTGGGTTCAGCATTGATGCAGCATCTCTATTTTTTTCGATGAAATTAATTACAGATTGTGATGGTACGAGGTTCTTAATAGTTTTCTTTTTGTCCACACGTTTGCTGTGTATCTCAACGAAACCCGTGCAACTCATAAAGATTTCAATCAGCAGCATACCAAGATGGACTCTCTGATCGTCACCCCAAGACACCCATTTGTCACAGTAACGATTGTATGCACCGACTAAGTTCTGACGTTTCCGTTTCCTAGTGGTATCAATCTCATTGAGAAGCTTAACAAATAGCCAAGGGTGTTGCTTTTCAAAAGCTGTATACCTTAGCTCATCCTCAAGTGCCTTGCCAATCCAGTTAGCTACTGTCTGAATTTTATTGGTCCGTGATGATAGCTTATCTAGGATTGTCTTTGCAGTGAAAAAGGCCACGACGTTAGGCTCAAACATTTCGAGGTAAACAACTGCGCCTCTTTTCGGGCCAGCTTTACCCGACCTGCTTTCTGCTAGGACTTCATTAATTCTATCAACCATCGGTTCGATAGCTCGTTTCATAAGCGGCGTTCCATAATATGTAGCACTCTCTTCGCTGCTTTGAACCTTGTCAGTCATAGCACTTTCGAATCGTTGGAGCGTCAGTGAGCGTGCCTCTTTTTCAAGAGCTTCTTGCGTTAGGTACAGATCGTTTGTCATTCTGTTTTTCCTATAAATTTAAGGGTTGAACGTTGGTGCAACCTAATCGACACACTGGTGCAAAAGGTTACTGAGTGAATTGGTGCAGAGGGCATAAGAAATATACCATACGGGTTAGATTTATTTAAATGAAAAGACCCGCCGGATATGGCCTTAAAAAATAAGTATCCAGCGGGTCTAATCGTTACCGATTTGATATGATTTGTGTGGGTAAGAGTATAGGCTACTGCTACCACTTACCTAAGCTCCTGTAAACAAACAGGAAAGTGTGAATATTGGTGTACGTCTACACCAGATATGCACCACAAATACACCACCTAGAACAAGTTCATAACGTTAGTGGTAGTGGTAACAGTTTCGGGTGTCAACGCATCAAGTTTATCAGCTGCGTTATCCATATTCTGAGGGATGAAGTGAGCATACCTTTGGGTCATTTCAATTGAGGCGTGACCCATCCATGCCATGGTGGTTCTAATGTCTACACCTGCAGCCAGAAGTCGGGTGCAACAGGTATGTCGCAGCATGTGTATCACGAACTGTTGGTCATCCCCCAAACCTATAGCATCCCGCATCTCTATCCAATCACGATAGAACCTACGCTCTGCGACATTACTAAAGACTAGCTCATCATCAGACTTACGGACTGCATACAGCTTAATCATTATGCGCTTGAGGCGTGTCGTCATTTTCACTGAGCGAGGCTGATTGGTCTTACTCTGCCAGACTGTGATGCGACCTGTCTTCATATCAACATCGCGGAACTTTAATCTGAAAGCCTCAGACTTACGCAGCCCTGTATCCGTATAGAATAGAAACAGATCCAGCTGTGCATCACGACCCGTCGAGGTGTACCAGTTGATGCACTGGAGCTCTTCCTCAGAAGTCAGGAACCTGATGCGACCTTTGGTTAGCTTTCTGCTTTTCATTCTGTGTGGTGCAGTCAGCTTTCTGCCTCGCTCGAAGGCGAACAGCTGCATCTGGTAAAACAGCGAACCAAAATAGTTGGTAGCACTGGCGGAATACTTCCTGTTGAGGGTTAGTTCATCATAAAGACTAACAGTTTTTTGCTGTGTGATTTCATCCAGCGATAAGTTAGGGCCAAAGAACTCAAGCAATACCTTACCGTACCAAGCAAATTTCTGAGCGTTGACGGTCTGAGTGGCTACAGTCTTGGCTAGCCTGTATTCAACGTAACCTTCCCAAGCCTGTTGCAGTGTCCAAGTCTTGTGCTGTTCTATGGATTGCTCCAGCAGCCCTAGCTTGTAACGCTGCAGGGTTTCTTTGGCTATCTCAAGGGTGCTGCAGGTGGCAGTCTTACGTACACCTCTGACCATAGTAGACACGCGGAACTTAGAGCCGCGCTGAGTTATTCCTTTAGGTAGATCAGTCATAGATAATCTCCATCATTTTGCTTGCCAACGTTTTGCCCTTAGCAGTTAAAGACACTAAGCGCTGGCGGTTATCCTCTTGGTTTATCTCAACACGCAGTAGACCGTAGCCCTGTTCGTGAAGGTAGGACCTGTCAGCCATGCTGTTCATGCAGCGGTTAACTGTGGTCTGCGTCATACCCAAAAGGTTTGGCAGGTCACGGGTCTCAACCACCTCGTTATTCCTAGCAGCTATAGCTAGAAATATACGGACATGGTTGATAGTAGCTTTGTAATAAACATCAGATAATAATGAGAGGCTTACTTGAACTTTGTCTAGTTGTTCCATTTTTCCCGTTCCAAAAAAACTTGATTTGTATCTGTGTGATACTTGTTAACACGGCTAATATTCTAGTTGTAGATATAAAACATAACGGAGGGGCATTCTGAATGTTGCACCAGCTGCTGTGCCGTATACCGTAAAATCCTACAGAAAAAGTCATTAGTTTTTTCCTTTCATGATATCAATCCAGATTTGTAGTTTACCTACTGTTATGCTGATGCATTTACCATACCAGTGTTCATCAAGATGACATTGGAATGTATTATAAGCACTGGCTGCGACCCACTGAATATATATTTTGGTCGATAGTAGTCGTTTTATCATAGTATTCAAATCCTTTCTATGTTCCTGTTCTGTTCTCGGAACTTGTAGATGTATTGTCATTTTATTTCAAACCTTTTTAGAAGCCTTAGAATGGTGGCTCCTCATCAAAGTAATTAGGAATCCAAGCCTGTAAATGGATTTCTCGTGAAGATTTTGAACATGTTTCCACTTGACTTTCACAAGGCCCAAACATCTGGGCTAAAAAGGTCGTGAGGTCGCTGCTAAACACTAGCAGCTGCCTCTGGATCTGCTACCAAGCATCCACATTTTGTGGACAGGACTGCCTGATATCCTGTGTGAATTGGCTGTTCATCAGCATCTGCAGTGACAAACGAATCATACTTGAAAGGGTTATATGTAAAGCTTTTGCCCCACTCTTGGATCTGTTGGACCTCATAGTTTCTGTGAGACCTTCCATATATGTCATCGTGATGACCTGTAGGCAGCTGACCGTGCTTGGCTGGGTTAGTCTCTCGACCTGACCAGTTAGACAGGTAACCTCGAACCACTGCGTGTACATACTTCTTGCGCTCTTTCAGGACACGCGCACGGCCTGACTGAGACACTCGAAACTCTGGCTGATCGATCCACACTTCATCAGCGTGTGCAACCACCAGTCCCTTCGAGGGACCAGTGAGAGACTTGATGGAATACTTTCCGTTGTGTAGATTGCGGTATACTTCTACTTTCATGATTTCAACTCCTTGAGGGTTGGCTGTGGGCAAAGTGGCTGACCCGTTTTTGGGTCAAGCCAGAGGTCTCGTGTTAGGCAGTAGGAATAGGTCATAGATTAGATACCTTTCAGGGTTAGATTAGGATACAAATGCACTGGCAAGAACCAGTATCATGTAGATTGAACCAAAGAGAGCGAGAGCGCCTACAAGGTCCGATACGAATAATAAAAAATGTTTCATGGTATGATGTCTTTCAGGGTTAGAGTTTCAAGTCAAGTATTTCGGCGGCACGAACATTCCTCGTCGTCACAATCATCCTCTGCCAAACTTACAAACCAGTCATGTAATTGTATTTTTCTTGCAATATCTTCTAGTAATACGGAAATTCCTTTTCCATGACCGCGTTTAAGATCCTCACTAAAATCTACCATTTGATTAGGCAGTCTTTGAGTGACTTGGTAAATCAAATCATCCTTAAAAAGACCGATGACCGTTTCAAGATTTTGATTGCCAAGCCTTAAAGGTTCCAGATCCTCACAGCTTCCTAGCTTTCTTATCTCTTTTAAGTTGTTTTTACGTTTCATGGTGTTATCCCTTCAAGTATTTCGGAAGCGTGAAGCAAACGGTGTCCAGCATCCTCAATATCTTCAGCTGTGTACGTGTTGCCAGCTGCGCGCAGATCAGGTGCAAGTATTTCAATTAAGTATCTGGCAAATTCCATGTCAGCTTTGATTTTTAGGTTTGTCATTTTAGTTTTCCCTTTGGTTAGCTAGTTGTCCAGTAATCCCTAAGGTTTCTAGGTCATCAGGATTAGTTGGGTCTAACTTGTAAAACCCACATGATAGCTCGCTGCGCAAAAAGGATATAACACCGCGCAGTGTATCATCATGGTACACAGAGACCGTAGCTGTAGATGAACCCCAAATGTGAAAATCTGGTGCATAAAATGTAACAAGCCAGCCATCCCAATCTTTGGAGGCATCAACTTCGACACCGTGTTTTTTACAGATATTCTCAAGCTTTCTGATTGTTGGGTTTGTCATCACTCACCCCCCAACCAAAACACCGTTAAAATTGCAGCAAAGATTGTGGGCATTGATAGGGCTATAAGCCAGGTGGTAAACATTTTAGTTTTCCTTTCAAATCATGCAGGATTGCATGGCTAGGCCCACCAGTAACGATGGACCCGCGATGCAATCTTACGCAGCTGCAGCTTCCTCCAAGAACGTGCAAGCTTTCTGAGATAGCGCTGCAGCCTTGGTGATGGCTTTGGGGTCAGACTTGAGGCACTTTATCCAGCTGTTTAGATACTTGGCATGGTCAGCGCGTGGCTCGCTATCAACTTTGAGTTTGTTGGATAACATCGCGCTGCCTAGCTCTGCTACCAGCTCCTCAAAAGCATAATCTTTATCACCAAATCTGCCAAAGTTACCCAAACGATCTTGGCGCGATTTGTGGCCCGTCCAGTGAATTAATTCATGCAATGCAGTGCCATAAAAACCTGATGCGTTTTTGAACTGGTGGCGCTCTGGTAGAACCACAATATCCTGTGCTGGTGAATAGAACGCATGGTCCTGCGCTTTGTATTGGATAACTGCAGGTAATTGCGTGATGAATTGGTCAGCGCTTTCGATATCATTCCATTCTTGTTCACCTAATAATTCATCATCATCAGTCTCTAACCATGAACCATCCCAACCACTCACTTGATCAGCATTGAAAACAACGTAAGTTTTAGGGAAGGGAATAAGCTTTTCCTCGCCTGTAACCTTATCTTTGATTTTGATGGTGGTGTAGAATAAAACAGCGTAACCTTTGGAACCTTTGGTAACTGTTGCGCCAAGAGATTTCCATTGTTTGAACGTAGCAAAAACTGGTGATTTATAACCTGACATTGCAGTAATAAATCCAAGGTTTAAAAAGTTTATGCCAGTGTAAGGTCGTTTCTTGGCACTGATAGGATTGCCAACATCGCGGGCACTTTCGCGCCAAGGTTTAGACCAATCGGTGCCGTGCTCTTCCATAAGGGATATCACCTTGTTGGTAATTTCCTGCATTGTGTCGAGTGCTCTATCTGTCTTAGTCATGGTTAGATCCTTTTTAGGGTTAGTTTCACGCGAAATTGCATGGGATGGCAGCACTTGGAATGCTGCGCACCGATACAATCAATCGATGTAGACGACAGTTGAACCTTTGAGCGGTAGGCCACTGCCCCAAACGTCATTCTCTGGCATGCAAAAATACTTCTTTAAGCTTCTGCAGTATTCGTCCCGAATAAACTCTTTTTTCGCGGTTGGTTTACGTTTGAAGTAGGCACCAAATGGAAGGTCTTTGAGTTGAATTTTAGTCATGGTTAGATCCTTTTTAGGGTTAGATTAGTGAGTAATAAAAACGACAGGTTTTTGAGCAGTCCAACAAAGTCCACAAGCACCACAATCTGGCACAAGTGTTTCCTCACCTTTTGCGGCATATTTGCCAGTAGCCTTGCTGATTTGCGTGGGGCATAGGAAAGCTTGCTTTGCGTCGACTGCAGCCACTGCGCGTTCGTCGTCGTAGCTATTTGCGGTCATAGTTGCACGGTCGAAATTGCCACTGAAGCGCAAGGCCCAACGGTCGCTGCAGTTATCCGATAGTGAAAGCAAAGCTTGGCCTATGGCGCGTTCGGTTTTGTCCGTCGCGTTAGGTTGGTTGGCAGTGTATCCGTAAACGTGAAGCGCTGGAAACATGCTTAACCATTTGGCCCATTTGGCAACATAAGAGACTGAGTAAAAATCACCTAGGATATGCAAGCGAACAAGAAAGCCTTTAGGGTGTTTACGTTGCAATTCTGCCAACTCTGTTTCAAGCATTGCTTCCAACTCTGGACCTGCAGCATAACGGAAAGCATACATCATATTGTTGCCGTAGCAGTCCCCAAAGTGCGCGCAGGATCTAGGGCAGGTCGCACGCTCTTCCAGTGTTAGCGTGAATATTGGAAAGCCCTTCCACTTACCCTTTGTCACTTTCTTGCCAAGCTTAACGTTCGTTGATTTTTTGATCAGCAATTCACTCTTGCCCATTGTGTCGCGGTTAGCTTGCTTGATTTTGTTAGTAAAAAGCGTGCGGCCTTCCATAACTGCCAGCTCTGTTTTGCTTAGTGTTTTCATGGTTAGAACCCCTTCAAGGTTAAAATTAAACTAACCAATTTGTAGGCTTTAACGGTTTAAACTGTCAACTATAAATCTGCACCAACTATTAAATAATTTAAGAAAACGACAGGAAAACCAATAAAATAAGGGTTTAAGGATTGAGTGGAAAACGGCAGGGAATGCTATAATTCTAGTTAGTAGCGGTTAGATACTGCAGGATTGTTGCAGGATTGCTGCAGGTTTTCAGGACAAAACGATATAGTAGAAATAAAAACCCGCGGCAATCTCGCAGCAACGTCGAGCCCTACTGTTTTCTTTGACATATAGTAGCGTAGCAGTGTCTTTAACTGTTGCCACCCCCCTTGTTTTTATAGGTTTGCGGATGGTTGGTGCAAGGTTTTGGTGCAATGCCCGCCGCCCGCCGCGCCGTCTGCTATAGAGGTATAGGGGGGAACGCGCGGCTCGGTAATTTTCGTATACCCCTTCACAGTTTTTTCCCAAAAACATTCAGCAACCTACAGCCCCTTACCGTCACCTACAGAACCCCATCGTTCACACCAGCCACACTTACTGTGAGTAACATGATCTATGTTGTACCTGCTGATACCTATATCTTCCAACTCAAGGTCTGAATGCATCCTCAGTTGTCTTGAGTCTCTGTTAGCTAACCTGTGGAACCTATAGTCCTTCCACATCTTCCTAATAGTATTCATACCTATCAATTACCTTCAGTAACTTTAATCAATTGATATAGGTTTAACTGGCAGTGCTGAACTAGAGCATGAATTAGCATGTCATAGAAACTAGCAGAACATTAAGACCCTATAGTTTACTTAAAGGTCTTAATGTTAACTTATAGTATTACCTATATAGCCCAAGGGGGCTACCCTGTAGGTGCAACCTAATTGATTTAGCTAGTTCACCAGTAGTTATCTGAAGGTGTATCTAGGTTATCCCCAAAGACTACAGCTAGACCCATGCCAGCTTGTGCTTGCACTCGTCTAACTTCATCCATGAGCATCTCTTCACGCCTAGAGGATATCTGTTGTTCTGCATCCTGTGCCATAGCGTCTACCCAATACTGAACACACATTGCCAGTGCATCTAATCTATCGTCATTTGATAGGGCTCCTCGCTCCTTAGTTATCCTAGTGAGCTGATACATCAGTTGGTATCTAAGGGATTGCTCTGGGGGTAAGTGTTGGCAGCTATCGTAGTCTTCTTTGATAACCTTTTTATCCATCACTAGCTTGTGCTGGTTCATCACAGGTTCAAGTACATCAATGATGCGTTTCTCTTTCTGTGTGTTATGCCTGACCTCTGAGAGAGTTACAGGATATATCTTGCTGAGGATTGGTGTCATCAGTTGGTTAAACATACCGTCACCAAAGTTACTCTCAACGATAATCTCGTTAACCTCTTCGTCCCTAGCGATACCTGCAAGTTTCCTCAAAGCTTCCTCAGAGTACCCACCAGCTACACCACCGCACCTACGGACATAGAGATATCCGTTTAGCATCTTAACCACAGCATAACCTGTTTCATCCTTACCTCTACCTGAGGGGTCAATGGACATTACAGACCCTGAGTATTCAATGAACTCATTGGGTATATGCATAGGTTTGTGGTAGTGGTCACCATTGAATGCTACGTTCGGTAACTCCTCGACTATATACTCATTACCAGATGCCCATACGAGCCTCTCAGGGGCCTCGTGAGTGGGTATGTCCATCACAAGCAGGTCACCTACCTTGAGAGGATATCTTTCAGCATCAGAGAGCCTTGTATCGAGCATGAACTGCAGTGCAAATCCTGAGCGACCATAGGATGCTTCTCGTTCCATCAGATCGAAGTCTGAGAACCTTGCAGCATCTGTAGGTTCACCCTCTAGCTCTGGGTCATTCTCTAGCTCTTTGAGTATCTTTGGGGCTATCTTATTACCGTAGCCTGTCATCTGGTCTTGATTAGGATACCTAGCTGGCCAGATGCGAACCTTATAGCCTCTTTCAGGTAGTTTGTTGTAGAGGCTCTCTTGGTTCTGTGGTGTCCCTAAGTAGATGATACGTCCATCAGGTTTAAGGATAGCGTCAAATTCTTTAACAGCTTCTGACAGTCTATCTCGCATGCCCTGTGTCATGGAGTTGTTAGGGACTTCGATGTCATCAGCAATGAGCACATCAGCACGGCTACCAGCCAGCTGACCAGTGATGCCTACAGACTTAACTGAGGGTGCGTGAGATGCAGCTGCTGGTCCTACATCGAATGATATCTTAGATTGTCTCTGTTCTTCTCTAGGTATCAGGTGGGCTAGTATGTCCATCTCTCTGATGAGCCTGAGGGTAAAGGTAGTGAAGTCATCTGCGCGTGTCTTTGAGGCTGACACAACCAGGATGTTTAACTGAGGGTTCATGTAAAGAAGCCAGACCACATACGCTGAAGTAATCCACGACTTTCCAACACCCCTGAAGGCTTCAACGATAATACGTTTGTCACCATTCTGGATATGTTTAGCTATGTCATATTGTACTGGCGTAGGGTCTGGCAGGTTCAAATGCTTCCACACTACGAACAAGAACTTCCTAAAGTCTGCTAGGGGGTCTTTATCCGTAGGGATGCCTAAGGATGTAGTTTCACTAAACATCTCTAATGGCGCATCTCGGACTCATCTGCATCTTCTTCACTGAAGTTTGGCAGTGTCTTCACAAGGTCACCTAATGGTGAACCGTCAGCTGCTAGTCCTTCGATGTTGTTATCTTTAAGGAACTGACGGGCTACGTTGAGGTCTGAAGATTTAGCTTCAGGGTCATTGACACGAGCCAAGAGGTTCTCAGCTAGTGTCTTGTGTAATAGTTCTAAGAGTTCTCTCTCAGTCATTTTATTTTCTCCCTAGCTATACCCTTGGATTTTTCGAAACTTCTGAGACCACCAAGACCCAATAAGCTGAGTGTTAGTGTCATAAGTTCACCAGTGTTTAGCTTTGGTAATTCTACTTCGGGTAACCATATAATGATTGCCCACTCTGCAACTGGCATTACAAAGAATTGAGTAAGGAGACCTAGAGCGCAGATCCACATAATTGCTGGTCTGGCTCCTGACACAAATATAGATGCATGTTTACTTTGTTCTATATTAGCTTCTGCATTTGCTAACATAGCTTCAGCCATGTGCTTTTCACTCATGGTTGCTATTTCGTGTGCTAGCTTTGCTTTCTGGTCTTTGTCCTCAATAAATTGGTCGAGCAAGTTTGATACTGGTCCAACCAGTGCTGTTAAAAAGCTCATGTAAAATCCTTAGTGAGGACTACGTTCTGACATCATATCGCGGATAGCTTTAATGTTCTCATCAATCCTAGCCATAGATATTGCCTGTGACTGTACGAGGTCCTCTATTTTTTCTATGCGGAGATTTAAATTAGATATTTCCGCTCTGTTTCTATCGATGTCTGACATCATCATACTTACAGTCCAGACTATTGCGCCGCCTTGTACCACCAACCCGAAAATCAAGGTAACTGGTACAGACTTAGAAAGGTGCCAGTTATCTACTGACATTAATCTCTGGTTCCTTTGGGACCTATTTTCCACCAACGGTCATAGCTAGGTTCTTTCCACCATGCTACAGTTCCACCAGTGACTTCTGGATCTGATCGGCTATACTGTTCGTCACTATCATTACCGTACACGATGTTTTCAAAATCCTGTGGGTATAGAGTGTCACTAAAGTTATGACCAATTCCAAATTGTTCTAAGTTGTTGAGAGTAATACTCATCATAAATTCCTTAATCTTTGGTCATTCTACTGTTAGTCCTGCAGGTTGAACCGCTGATAACTCAGCAGGTGTTGTGGCTGCGTCAATTCCAGAATCTGCAGGAGCATCACGAAGAGCCTGTTTGTCTTCTATAATTTGAACTGTACTAGCACCTGTCTCTAGCGCCTTCATAAATGCAGTATCCAATGCAACAAAAGGTTCTACGCGAGCTAGACGTATCTTTTCACGCCAAATTTCTTTGGCTGCTGCCATATCTACAGAGATAATTTTGGTGTTGGTATTAGCTTCCCAAGCACTACGAAAAGTGCGTTCAGATGGGACTGTGTAATCCTCGGCTTCATATAATGCAGCGCCGATTTTGATTAGTGTTTCACTCATGCTGCTATCCTCCAAGCATTACGGAATTGCCTATCTGAAGGCACATCCTCTGTTTTGACAATCCTGAACATTGGCCTGTTGTATTCCTGTGACCAGATGTGACGAGGAATGTCTTTCATAATTAAATATTCAATGGCTTCTTCTTCTGACAAAGGGCCAACTCTAGGAGCAGTCCATTGTGCTGCATGTTTTTCAGGGTCATGCTCAAAGGTATCATGCCTACCTTCTTTGATGGCCTGATGCTCATCATCCTGCAATTCCCAGTATACAGATATAGGTGGCAGTTGCCCTGACTGAGCTTTTGCAAGCCAGCTTTCATCAGGGACTAATATCATTGCTGGTTGCTCTGGTTGCTCTGGGTCTTCAAAAATAACACGATAATTACTCATAATCATTCCACAGCACGAACTGAAACATGAGCAACATCGTAGAATGCTGCTTGAGTAGTAAGCACTCGCGTTTGATAAGTGTAAACTCCAGC
>Ga0181412_1000603_pt1 | contig 15207 bp, 6 predicted proteins | sample 35SPOviralmetaG_FD_130113 | JGI IMG/M metagenome (GOLD analysis project Ga0181412, IMG submission 130113) | Marine viral communities from the oligotrophic San Pedro Time Series (SPOT) site, San Pedro Channel, CA, USA - 35 SPOT_SRF_2012-08-15 | ecosystem: Environmental > Aquatic > Marine > Strait... | reverse complement strand
GCGAAAAATAGGAGACGATGAATATGGTTATGGGCGCAGGTAAAACGGCGGTTAACGCAATCGTCTCCGCTGACGCTTCCGGTTATACAAAAGCCATGAAAGGAGTAGCCGCGGCAACAGGAGCGGCAACTACAGCGGCTAGGGGATTCGGTGGAGCAATCGCCGGGTTAGCCATTACCTTCGCAACTTTCTTCGCAGTTTTCAAAGCCATCGGATTCGTTGTCAATACAGTCAAACTATTCGTTGATTTTGAGGAACAACTTTTTCGCACAAGCGCGATTATGAAACAGTTCACCCTTGGAGCAGAAGAACAGGCTATCGCCATGGGCAAACTAGAAGATGAAATCCGAAGCGTGGCGGCAGGTTCGAAGTTCACAGCGACAGAAGTCGGCGCTATGGCTGAAACTCTAGCGCTTGCCGGTTTGTCTCTTGACCAAATGAGAGGTGCGACATCCGAGTTAGACACGGAAGCCGGAAATGCTCTGAAAACAATGGTTGACTTCGCGGTTGTTGCCGGAACAGATGTTGAGACTGCGGCGGGAATTGGTATCGCATCTCTCAAAGCATTCAGACTTGACATTACTGACCTAGAAAGAGCAACATCAGTATTGACAAACACCTTCACTTCTTCTTTCGTGAACCTACAACAATTGGGTGATTCCATGCGTTTCTTCGGTCCTACTGCGGCGGCGGCAGGTGTGAGCATATCAGAAGCGGCGGCGGCTGTAGGTGCGCTTGGAGACGCGGGATTGCAGGGTTCTATGGCCGGTACGGGTCTTAGGCAGGCAATCAACAAATTAATTGCTCCATCAGATGATGCAAGAAGAACAATGGAGAGATTGGGTTTTGAGTTTACAACATTATCACCGGCGGGCTTGGCGGCGAAAGCGGCACTAGGTACGACAATCAGAACTATTGATGATTTAGAGAAAACAATCTCATCAGCGAATATGGAACTCAAATCTCTGAACAACGAATTGACTGACATGAGCATTGAAGAAGAAAAGAACTCAATCAACATCGCGAGGATTCGTCAAAGAGCGGCTAAACAGAATCGAAACTTGACTAAAACTGAAATGGCTACAATCAAAAGATTGGAGTCGGCCAATGAAGATTTAGCACTTGCTCAAAGAGAAGGTGCGTTGGAATCAAGACAAAGAGAAAGAGCATTAGATAAATCAACAGATTCTCTTGCAGAGCAGAATGAGGCTTTCAAGAGTCTCAAAGATACTGTAGATAGTCAAACGACAGGTGTTGGCAGTTTAGTAGAAATGATAGAGGAACTGAATAGTTCCGGCGCTACGACAGCGGAGATATTGGAAATCTTCGGTGTTCGAGGTGGTGGTTCGATATTGGCTCTCCAAGGAAACGCCGAGGCTCTAAGGTCAATAGCAGAAGCGAACGAATTAGTATTCGCCACGACTGACATGAATAACACATTACAAGACCAATTCGTTAGACAGTTAGAAGGCTCAACGGCTTTCGCGCTTGCTGAAACTCGTTCGAAGTTTGAGGAATTGTCTTTGGTTATTGGTGAACCATTTGCTCGCTTGATAACAATGGAAGGCGGAATTAAGCAAACTCTTGATGCGGCAATTGAGAGAGCGTCAACAATGGGTGATGAGTTTCAAACGATTGCTGATTCGGTCGAGACTGAATTATTGCCTGCGTTTGCAGAGGCTTTCAAACCCGGCAACGTGGAAAAGTTTGTTGAAATACTCGGAGCATTAGTTCCGGAAATATTGAAAATAGTCGGGGTCATTGGAAAATTAGCAGAGATAATAGAACCAATACTCGATGGTATATTGAAAGTTATGGAAAAGATGTCCGAGTTCAAGGACTTCGTTGGTGATAATAACCAAGAAAGAGATGATAGGTTAGTCGGAAAGGAAGGCGAATCAACATTCGATTCTGTAAAAGATGTAGGCAAATTGACTGCCGCGGGTGCGACAGCCGGCGCTGTAGTTGGTGGTCCTCTAGGTGCGTTAGTCGGAGCAGGTCTTGGTTTGGGCGCGGGTGTTGTTTTTGAAGTCGGACAGGCGGTTGTTCATCATGGTGGAAATGCTTTAGATGACTCAACAGACATGATGGGAAATCCGGTAGGAATGCCGATGGCAATTGGTGGAATTGTTAACTCTCCAATTACAGCACTGATTGGGGAAGCCGGACCGGAAGCGGTTATTCCGCTCGATAGGCTTCCGGAAATGGTAAGTCAAATTAATTCCACAAGTTCGACCTCAAATACCGAGCAGGTGATTAACCTCACTTTCGACTCAATCAATATCGGGGCGGGAAACAACGTCTCGGCGGGAGATATAAGGCAGATTATTGAAAATGAAATGCCTAAGATTATACGCAGTTCATTAACAAGAGGCGTTCGGGGGGTGTTGTGAGATGGCAAAGTTTACTCAAAATATAACGAAACCATTTTCACGAATCAAGAATGGCTTAGTCGAACTTCAAAGATGGTGGCCGGCTTATGTCAAGAATGACGGACTTGGCGGATTGACTGTTGACCCTGTTTTGTATCACACCAACTTCGGACATCTCACAAATGCCGATGAAGGCTCACTGAACAGCGAGAATGACACGCCGGGGGTAAGAGTCGAGGCAATCAAAGACGACGGCACAGCGGCCGCTAATAACGACGGAAGCAATACAACATTCACAATCACTATCTCCGGAGCGGGAACTTTCAGTCCCATGTGTGTAGTCAGCCAAGCCGGAATTGAAACGAAGTTTATGCTCATCGCTCCATCTCCGGACACTCAAGCAAATGCAGAATCGGTTTACGGCGAGAGCGTTTCATCTAACGATAGAGGATTCGGTGGCGGAACTACTTGGCTACTTAGTCAAGGTCCTTATCCTGTTTTTATGACAGTCCAAGAGTTTGCGGAGATGCTTGATACATACAGGCATATTGGTTCAAACGACGGACATAAGAAAGCATTTCTTCCTCATGCGTTAGTTGGTGGCGGTGCGTTAGGACTAGGAGCGTCGTCAGCGCTTCCGCAGATACAGAATGACCCTAGAGTCTCATCAAGCATTAATTGGCCTGCTGACGGCTCAACAGCATCAATAACACAATCTCTGATTCGAGCAACCGTCTTCATGCCTTTGATGTTAGACAACAATCAATTCGATAAGAGAATAACTAATGCTAGTATTGACCATTCGACACCGAGAGACTATGGGACAACGCAACCGAACTTTGTTGGTTATCTGACAGCGGATGGAACGGGAATAACAAGATATGATTCTGACCCTCAAGGTGAAGATTCGGCTACAATTAGATACAAAGATTTAGGATATTCCGGCGACCACTTACAAGGAAAAGTGGGCGGGTGGTCATACTTCAAAAATGGAATAACACATAGTACGAGCAACCCGATAAAAGGCGGAATGTCGAATCCCGATATTACAGCAGATTCCGGTCCATCATTAGCGCCAAAATACAGAATGAGAATGGCGCTTGCCTGCTTTTTGAAAAATGGAACTTATGATATTACAGACGGAAATATAATTCCTTATATTTACGATGCCGATAGAACAATCGGCGGCAAAAATACAATGACGCTTTATCAAGTTTGGAACGGTAAAGATGGGAAGGGAGAGACAGGAGATACACCGGAACATGATTGCGACGCGCAGATTTACCCAATGTTTGATTTCGTTCAAGGTCCTGTTTCACCGGCGGCTCAAGGTTCGAACGCTCACAACAGCGCTTTGGCCGAAGCAAGGTCATGGCCGAACTTGGTTGCCGCAGACAACAATGCAGGTAAAACGGGAACATCAAAACTTAATCCGAAGTTTCAAATTGTCAGACCGAATCCTCGAAGGCATAGACTGTTCGGAGTTAAATTATCGACAGCCGGCGTCATGGAACTTTTCATTGAAGGAAGTGGAATCGCAAATTATTTTGACTTCCAATGCCGAGAAGGAATGCCGATTTACATCACAGGAATGACAGGGGTCTTGGGAACAGGTTCTCCCAATCCGGATTTCAGACTTGATGGTTATCAAGATGACGCGGCATCTTCGACAACAATCAATGCAAGTAAAACAACGCAAGGTTGGGACATGAATGGTTGGTGGATTACGGCGGGTTTTAGTGCCGGATTCGATGAACTCACCACTACTACATATGATGAAATATTTGGCGACGGTGATTCGACGGCTGTCAAATATCAAATCGTTAGAATTAAAACTTTGATAAACATTAGACCAACATCTGAACATTTCTATAGAATAGGTTCAGCGGCTTCCGCATCAACAGCATACGTTTGTCAAGGAAGAAAACCCGGAAGTATGGACTCATTATTGAATGGTATTGTCGCCTCGACTACTAATGATTACGGAATCGCGTCTATGAGTTTAGGTCGTACAGGTGGAAGTGGAAATGCAAAAATTAGATTCGGCGGCGTTGGTTCTCATGGACGTGGATTTAGTTCCGATACCAATGTCCCTCAATCTGAAAACGATACATATCCTTGTAGGCCAACCGTGAGAAATGCTCAATATCCCGACTCAAGCGGACATTTTAACAACGATAATAATTTTATTGTTAGAGCGATTGGTCCTCGTAAAGACGGAGATGACACTTTCTCAATGTCTCCGACAGTATCGTCCTTTGGTGGTGGTTCTCTAAGAGTTCCCCCGCCTGTTGGTTGGGATTTACCACAGGCTTACTTTTCTTGGCCTATATACGCCACAGGACCATCGGGAACTACAGTTCCGGGCAGTGAGACGGCTTCAAGAACATCTCGTTTATGGCTGAATGATACACAAGGGAATTATCCTGTTAGAACCATAACTGTTGATTATGGTAGTTTTTCCAAATGGGGTCATCGTGGATTATCAATTGCTATGTTGTCTTACATGGATTCGACTACGGGTCGCCACGCTTGGGATTATATCAAACCCGTTTCGACTTCCGGAAGTTGGTTATACGGAAGGAACAGACCTTGGCCGGCTCATGAAAGATGTGGAACAAGATATGGTTATGGACCTTCATTATTAGAAACCGCCAAAGTCGTAAATACAAATGGGATTTCATACGATGGTTGGGAAAATTACAACGCAAATGGCGGCAATAGAATTGAGGCAGGCGCAGAGACTACAAAAATAGGCGTCTCTGAAATCGGTTGTTCTCCTGTATGGTTAGATATGGAAATGAGAGCGTTTGTTCCTGTTAGTGAAAACAGAATGACGCTTATCGAGTTCGATAACGGCATTTCATATCCAATGACCGGAAGACATTCTATGATTACAGGCGGAACAACAAACGACGCTCAATTCGGACTTGGATTCTATCCCAAATCATCAAACGGTTCGAAGCAACAATTCAACGCTTCGACTGCTCCCGAAAGTCAATTGCTTGGAGCATTAAACAACGTATCTACCGTTGGGACGCCCGGGGTTGATACAAGAAGACCGACATTCACGCTTGGCCGTCCGTCAGTATATATTTGGGGAACTTCTCCATATTTCTCAAATGCTGATTGGTCAAACAGTGATGCTTGGCCGTTTAATACAAATAAACTTGGTTGGGGTGGTTTAGGAAATGATGTTGGATATGGAACAGGAACAACATTAACAGAAGGAACTCAAACAATCAGAACTGTATTCACCGAAGGCGGAATGGAATTGCTTTTGAATGGCAATAGCAAAGGTGTTGATACAAACTCGGGTCAGCACATTTGGGGAATGACAATCAAAGCCTGCGATGTGATGGCGGCTAGTGGAAGTATCAACACACCGACTGTAATTAAGAACAGTAAGGAAGGACCAATTACAAACTCAAGTCCGAATCTAGCCGTATCTTCTAAAGATTTACAGATTGATTATTTGACGCTTAGACAAATCCCATCTCCGGCCATGCTTCCTTTCAATGTTAGTACGACAACTCAATCCGTTGCTAACGTAGCAAAATATCGAAGCCTCGACATCACGGCAGAGAATATCAGTAATACTAGAGGAATGAGGATTCGAGTCAGTCTTTTCGAACCGCCTGCCGCCGCCACAGGAAGACCACAGGCAGAACCAACTACAGCATATACAGGATTCACAGATTTAGACCCCGGGTTCATAGCAGGTATTGGAAGTGTTGACCTTTCGAACTTGCCTGCGTCAGCAATAACAAATGGTTTCGTCATCAAATATCATTTCTATATTCCTCATTCAAATGAAACTGATTTACATCCGATTAATTGGAATCAGATTCCTATCATTAGAAATTGGGAAGTTCAGTATGATTTGAAACCGACAGCAAGTTTGGACGTGATTGGAAACTCATTCAGTGGCGACCTATCGAGTCCAATAGGAACAGAAGTCGGCCACATAATCTCGTTCAGAGGAACAGGAATTACAACTGACGTTGATAGATTAATTTCTCAAATCAAGTTTGACTTCGGTGATGGTTCTCAAACAGGTTGGTTAGATTTTTCCGACCAAACTTTACAAACAACTACTTACGATGTTGCTCACGTTTATTCGAAAGCAGGTTCTTTCAACGCGGTTGCATATTCAAAAGATGACAACGGAAATGAGTCTGTAGCAAGTTCCGCAATATCTGTAGTCGTAGCAGAAGTGAAACCTGTCGCCCTATTGAGAGCAATACCTTCCATGATAAGAGCCGGACAAGCAACAACTTTTGACGCTTCTGAAAGTTATGTTTTGTCAACTGACCAATCGAGAACAATTGCATCTTATACATTTGATTTCGGAGATGGTAGTTCAACTGTCTCCGGCTCAAGCCCGAATGCCGACCATACTTATGCAACCGCCGGAGAATATATGGCGACAGTCAGCGCGACTGACAACGCATCTCCGGCCAATACATCTGTTGCCGCGAAAGTGGTTGTCAAGATATTACCTGCGACTCTTGTAATACCGTTAAATCTCAACACCAAGCCGGCTTCATTTGACCGAACAAGAAAAGCGAACTATAGTTCCACGCCTGTTCTTGATGCAGTATATCCGGAAATGAACGACATGGGTTCGAGAAGTGATGAGTTCAAGATGACAGGTTCATTCCTCAAGGCGACAGCGAATGCCGATATTGATTTCATGGAAGAGATTCTAGTTAGCGGCTCTTTAGTTGAGTTCGAATATGAAGATACGGATTACAGCGGTAGCGCAGTGAATAAAAAGTTCGTAGGAAGATTAACCGATTTCAACTATCAAAGAGAAGGTGGACGCCATGGCGAAACACCGTGGTCGGCTACGTTGATACGCGAAGCCGGACTAGGAAATTAAGTGTAGGTGGGAGCGACCCATAGAACTCTCTCTTAGTGGCTCAAGGCGGGTCATCGTCCCTTTTCCCTGCGCTCTAAGTAGCGACCCCTTTCAGTAGCCGGTTCTCCTACTTTGTAAAAGTCCGCGGGGGGTTAGTCGCCGTAGGGTTCGTACCTTTCGCGGTTTCCGTCGCGTCCTCTTACAAACTAATGACAGAGCCTTTTGGTTATAAACCTTTTTATTGAGAGTTCTTTACATTGATAATCAAAACATTAATAAAGGGTAGGCGTCTCCTTTAGAATGTTAGCACACCACGCCGGGAAAATAAGTCGTGAGGGATGAGAAGTCGGGGATAATGCCCCCTGTGCCGGCATCTATTCTTTACATTGAGGTTTCTTTACATTGAGACTTCGAAACAGTTATAAGGGGGAATACCTAGGACAGAACATGAACTGCCAAGAGGAACAGATGACTCAACAGATGTGGGATGCTATGCCGGAAGGTATGACTGTAAACTATGTGCGTCAAATGGAAGTGATGAACGTAGAGCCAACTGTATCTGTTTTCAACGGTGCTACCCACCATTGGGACGCTGATGTTGGCGCTTGGTATGCTACTCGAATAACCAACATGGATGCTGTAATGAGGGCTTACAGGGACAGGGTTGACGGCGTTGCTGACGTTCAAGTAAATGCTGAAACTGAAAGGGTGTACGCATGAGTGCATTCGACCCTCGACTTCAATTCTTGAAGGACGGTTTGGCGTCTTGGGAAATTGGTAATCAATGGAAAGGACCATGCGGTCATTCCATCTCTGAACTAGACAACGACTGCGAATATTGTACGGCAGTCAATGAGTATCTTATGTGGCTAGATTGGCTACCGGAATACAACTACGGTCAGAAAGTGGGTGGTCAATAATGAACATCTTCGTCCTCGATTCTCGTCCGATGGTAGCGGCTCAATTCCAATGTGATAAGCACGTCCCGAAAATGATAGTCGAAAATATGCAAATGCTAACAACCGCGCTTGTTAAATCGGGTTCACTTTCACAATCTGAATTACCGTTCCGCGTCGATGGCGAGACAAGATATTCCGGCAACGCATATCCGCATCATCCTTGTACAAAATGGGTTGGAAAAGACTTGACAAGAAATCGTGAAAATGTCAGTGAAGTGTATGGAATAAATTACGCTTGGTTATGGCTTAACACCGAACAATTATTTGTCGAATACAATCGAAGATTTAGCAAAGTCCACGGTTGTCTCAAAGCATACAACCAACTGCCAATTCCAAATACCAATTCAATTCAGTGTGCTAAATACAAAATGGCTCACAATACGGATTTTGTCTTGGCTATGCCGGACGAATACAAAGACCCGGACGCAGTAGTGGCTTACAGGAATTATTACCACAGCAAAACTTTCGCTAAGTGGGAGAAAGACCCACGACCAAACGGCAACACGCCTCTTTGGTGGAAAGGTCATAAAGGTGGGATTTGAGGAATGAATATGGAACTAAAACACAAACAGATAATGAGATGGAGAGGCGTAGTTCATGGACCGGATGCGGTCGAAACTAGGTTTCAGATTGAATCAGAACCCGGAGCGGATTCGTTAGCATTATTCCAACTTGAGTTAACTGCTAATTTTGCTCATGCTCGTATGTCTGATGTATTAGTTAGAGAAATACTCACACCAATGAAAAGTGATTTCAGAGGTGTTAAGTTCATCAGCGAAGAAGATGCTCAACAATATATGATTCAGTAAGGGTGATGAACCCCAACCCATGCTGAAACAATCGTGCCTAAAGTCCCAACCACGAGGGTTTCTCTAATTCCGCCATTAGGTGCGGGCTTGGGATTACCGTTTACCGTGATGTATGCGGATGAAAAAGCCGACCCTTCAACACAATCCGGCGACTCAAGATTCAATAGAGATTCAGACTTGTTGGCTGATTCATATCCAAGAACCGGACAGTTAGCAACTCAACCAATGCCGAATGCTCCGAGAATTATAACTCGACAACAATCCGGCGGAATAACTCCGACTTCGGCTAACACTTTCACTTTGAAGCCTGTTTATGAATCAGCGTATTTCAATATTGGAGCGCCAAGTTTGAATTATGGAATGGGTCAATTAGAGTTTTGTCAATTGATGCAACACTCATCTCGGTCAATGTGGGATGCAACTAAGATTCGTTCAGAGTTCATAGTTCCGAGAAGGACGTATTCGACCGCCGGAAGATACACATCCCATCCCCGAAGAAAGTTTGCATCAGCAAGACAGGGCAATTTTTCTTTGATGGAAAATATGTCTGCTCCCGATGTGAACGCACTTCACACACCATGCGACCAATTAATAGGAACGGTTGGTGGTTTAGATGGCGTCGGCGCTTGTTCAAATGCAAACTTCAATGGTGGAATGCGGGTTGCGGCTTTGACTCATTTTGCTAAATCAGATTTACCTTCTAACGGTTTTGGCTTGACTTATGGCGACGCACATAATACAATATTCGCAACATCTCTGCATTCTCATCCAATTAAGAATGGTCAGACTATAGCAAATGCAGGCATCGCTTCTGATGGTGGCGGAACTTCTGATTGGAGCGGTCAAAACTTCTATGAAACTTGGGATGTAATGTGGACTCTGAATCAACACACAATTCCTCAAACATTGACGCAAGGGACTACACTCTCTGCTCCCGATGCTTGCATGACCGCCGAGGCTACCAACGCTACAGACGACGACCATTATTTCAAGATGAATACAATTCAAAGTGTGGCCGTTCAAGACATACCGACATATGGTGGAACAGAGAAGACCTCTCCAATAGGAGCGGCGCAGTATGGGAATCATGTAGTTGCTGATTCTTGCGGACTTATAGGATTTGAAGGAACTATTTCAGTATCGGGATTCTTTTCAGTTTCAGCCGGAAAACTTGGTGGCAATAGTTTCAGTGAAGATTTATGGAATACAGAAGGCGTCGGATATGGTGGATTAAACATACAGATTCATTCCGGTTTGACTCATAGAAGAAATCGCTTGTTCAAGCAAAGAACTAATAATACCGCTAAGGAATATGACACGATTTTCAGATATGGTTCGGATGGAACAGCAGTTCAACCGATGACAGATGCTATGAAAACTCGAGCAAAACGATTTTCTAATTCGACTATTGACGCCAATAGTTCTTCTTTCTATGCGACACGAACAATTTACGACACCAAGGGTTCGTTTGGTGGAGATGGAAATCAAGATTTAGTTGGTGATATTACGACAACAAATGCTCCGGGAATCCTTGGAGATACTGCGGACATGAATGCAACTTCGGTTTCTAACACTTACAGTTCGGCTTTCTTGAAAAACAGGATTCCAACAAAAGTAAAAATCGTTCCTCAAATTGTTGGATATGAAAATATCACAGTCGCTCCCGGAAGTTCGAAGTTGTCTCAACATAGTGGCGCTTCTAATATTGTTTTTAGAAAACCAATTGTTGATTATCACGTTCTCGTCTCTGTAATAAAACCGACAACAAATGTTGCGAAGTCAGCGGCGTCAACTCCGAACAACGGACATGAAGATGTTGGAACTCCGACAAGTCGAAACGACCCTGCACCAAGGTGGCCGACTATTGACGCCAATTATGACGGACAACCATGCAATATTTTCCATGCGGTTTTCAGAATAAATCCGGAAAACTTGGAACAGGTTTACATCAATACTAGCCAAGGAGAGGCTTTTGAATTGAATATGAATGAGAAAATATGCGCTCATTCTGTTATGCCTAGACACGATTACGGCACTAACGCTCTCTTCGGAAAAACTTCGCAGGGTTGGGGTCTTCATCAGATGACACCATTTCGACCAATCTCAAATCACGCTTGGGCAAAGATTCCTAGATTATCCGGAACAATTGAACCCGGCGGGTTTTATCAGAGAGGTGGAATATCTCATTTATGGGATGCTGATGGTTATGGCGGCGAACTTTTCGTCTCCGCTGACATGACTCACGCTTCTGATTTTAACTCACAAGTTTGGGGCAACGGACAGATGTGGGCGGATGGAGATAACAATGCAAGCAATCCGCTTGGTTCTGAACTTATGATATTCAAATATAGTTGTATAGGCGACCCATTTTACACCAAGGTGGCTACTACAATGGCCGATAATCCATTGAGGGCGGCGATGGTAGCCAAGACCAATCAAGACCACATAACGGGTCTGTATGCGACTTCCATGGATGGCGGTTTTACTATCACTGATACGGCTACAAAAACTTGGAAGGGATGGTCAATCCATGATTGGGTTTTCCCTCAAAAAGAATTAATGAGATATTTAGGAAGAGAAGACAAAGGTCGTGTTTCACATCACCCAAGTTTGCACTGTTCTGCTCTAAGTATTCAAGAAGATGGCCGAATGTTAATGGCCGCGATTCAGAGAGATGTGATTGTCAGTGCTGATGAATATCCTTACGAAGATATAGGATTTCCATTGAATCCGAGTATAAGTGCGACAGAATGCCCATCCGGTTTCTATTACGATGCGACTACTAAAAGTTGTAAATCAATTATGAATCCGACTTACGATTCTAGCGGAAGTGTTTGGCCGGGAACAGGGGATGACATAACCGGCTTGAATGCACCTAGACCTGTTATTGCGGCTGATGGAACTAAATCAACAAACACCCCACCCGGAAATAATTTTTCAAGATGGCCGACTTGGACTACTCTGAAAGCGAACACAAAGGCTCGTTCTCTAATTCTATTATTCAGCAACACCCCTGCTTCCGGTGGAAAACTTGTAGCAGGCCGAGCCAAGTTTGACATCACGACAGAGAAAGTCGGAACACAAACCGTCTCTGTTGAAAATTGGACTTTCGACGATACATGGTGGAATGGTTCACAGATTGCTTGGTGGTATCAAGAGTCGGGTCAGAGAGCGATACCGATTACATACGGTTCGTACCCCGAAGCAAGATGTAGTCATGCCGTTCTTCCAAGAGCGCTTCCACATCTAATGTCTGATGGAACTCACACCGGCGGTTATCCACAGTCGATGCCGATTGATAGAGTCATGAGTTCACCTGCCGGAAGTAATGGAACAACTCGCGACACGCTTGATGATTGGGCGACTGCGAGACGAAACTTCCTACTTCTCACTCGATATATTCCGACAACAATTGGATTTTCAGATTTTGGAATTGGAATGAATCCACATCAAGAAGTAGGATGGTCGGGTTGGTCAATGCCGACCGCCCTATTCGACCCAATAGACTATGGTGATGGAACAGACTTTTTCCAAGAAACGACAATTCTTGTTTCGCTTTGGGAAAATTATTTTCCGAATAATAGCCAAAACGCTAGTGCGGCTAGAAGTTATATCGGACCGAGAGGTGGATTCTCTCACTTCGGTCCTTTGCATTATGGAACTTCGGGATTCAATCACCCATACGAAACTGACATAATATGGACTCAAGTTCACGGCGGAGTCGGTTATGACCTTCCTCTTCATCTTCTGATTCCACCGGCAGTTCATGTTCGAGCAAGAAGTGGTGGAAATGGTTCACTCGATTTAGAACTTGAGTTGCCGTTTCACAGAACAGACACAATCGAACTTGACGGGGCTATTGGGTTCAATAGTGGGTTCGACAAAGGCCCCGAAAACTTGCCGGGTGGCTCAAGGCCGACTCTTGGAAATTATTCATTATCGACGAATCTTTGGAATCGCAAAACTTTGAACTCGGGCGGTGCGAAGATGGGTGGTTATGATTCCTCATATCAAAGAGTACACGGACCAATAATCGAAGGTACGGGATTGACTGCTTTTTGGGGCGACCATCCAACAGATAGATTCCATGCTTCGGCTATGCCGATAATGCCACCTAACACATACAGTCATAAAGAAGTCGAGACAAATATGTACCCACCAATCATGCTTGCTAGAAGTTCTGAATACAATAGGTTAGACCAATTGGCAGTCAGTGAACAACTGCAATCATCAACCGAAGTTCATCTAAGTCAGACAACAAGACCATTTTGGGATTCCGGTTCTATGGTATCTGCTAGAGGCGTCGGTTCGATGAATGATAAAAAATTGAATCGAGCGAGATTCCTTTCAGAGATAGCGGGTAAGAAAGTTTACACTTCCGGGGAAGCGTGTGCAAGTTTCACATTTACAGGGACTAATAGTCCGGATGCCGGATTAGGAAAAGGTCAGAGAATATTGAGAACACCCGAAGGAACTCTTCACCAATTCTTAATCGAAAGAAGTGGGCAGGCATCAAGTTCGAATATGCCAATGTGGACTCACTACAAACAACCGACAGGACAGGACTTATTTTGGAATAGTAAAGCGCTGAAAGTGGATGGTCAAAATTACGATGGTAAAGATGAATGCGGACCTTTGTTAGAAACTCTGACAGGGAGTTCAGACAAGGGTCGAGTATTGGGTGCGGCATATGCAAGCGATTCAGCCGGTACAATACACGCTGTTCTCGAGTACACCGCTTTGAAGTCCGATTCCACATCAACTCTTGAAAGGGCGCACAGGCTTTACTATACATACGCCAAGCGCACATTGAAATCCAACTCTCCAACTCCTGTTTATGATTGGGATTGGTCAATTCACACGCCTCAATTGATTAACGCCGGAACGCTTACAGGAACGGACGGAGAAAAGGCCGGTTCACCAAATGACCTAAGACAACCGTCGTTAGTTTGCGACGCATCAGACCGCCTGCATTTGGCCTTTACACAGGTAGTATTGGATTCGAATGGTGGGTCGAGAAGTTATTCAGCGATATGGCTAATGAACAAGTTGGCTACAGAAGATGAGTTCCCTGCGTTCGTAGGTAATGGGAATCATCCGGAGACAACGGATTCCCGTATTCAATTGGTATCTCCGATAATGACGTCAGCCGAGGAATCAAATGCCGCAACAAATAATCCGGCGACTCTGAATCAAAAAGTAATTTATTGCGATATGCCGAAAATATGTTTGCGAGGTGATGGTGTTCCTGTTGTGTTTTATCGAGGCGACCCAACAGCGAACTACACAACTGCGGCTAGAAGGTTCACGGCTATTTACGTCAATAGGGGAGCGGAAGGAACATCCTCGGACTCCATGGGAAGAATCAAGTTTGACACGAGTCAAGCAGTTTCGAACTTGGGTTATGTTTTGTCGGGAGATGTTAATTCGACGCCTGCTACAGATGTGATTTATTATGACGCAATTATTGATGAGAAAGACAGAGCATACACGACCGGCATTTGGGGGAATGATTCGACTTATCATAGAGCAACCCAAGTAAACACATTCAATACAAGACAAGATTTCCTTGAACAATATACAACAGCGAAAGGTTTGGGAACGACTAGAACTTTGTACGCAACGACAGTCGCCTCGAATACTTTGTCATATCTTAGCGACATTACAATGACTTCAAACGGAGACGGACAGATACACATGATATTCGGTTTCTCTTTACAAGGAGCAACCCCAAAAGGAAAAGCAACCCGAACAACTAACACAACTCAAAGTATAATCTCACCACTACAAGTTCCGGCAACACCTGTTAGCCCAATGGATGCTACTCAACCGGGAGACGGAACAATCTACGATGGTGGATATACGAATGCCATGACCCATCAGAACTTTTCAACAGGCGGGACTTATCCATCAAGTCTGAAAGATTGGGAAGGACAGAATAAACATTTCTTGGAAGTTTGGATGCCTTCTTTCGAATGGTCGCAAGCCGGCTCGGATGACCATTGGGTGATTCGCTCGGTGAACATGAGATGGTTGTCCGTTCCCGGTCTAGGATTCGACTCAACGAATGGTTGGTTTCCGACAGGAGCGGCGAGCGGAATTGCGGGAACTGAAACATTCCCTCATCAAGCGCCTCAATTACGCTATCAGAGATACAATGGGTTCAACGCTTCCTCTCTCGATTTAGCGTGGCTGACAAATGT
>Ga0181412_1000602_pt1 | contig 15239 bp, 24 predicted proteins | sample 35SPOviralmetaG_FD_130113 | JGI IMG/M metagenome (GOLD analysis project Ga0181412, IMG submission 130113) | Marine viral communities from the oligotrophic San Pedro Time Series (SPOT) site, San Pedro Channel, CA, USA - 35 SPOT_SRF_2012-08-15 | ecosystem: Environmental > Aquatic > Marine > Strait... | reverse complement strand
TGACGTGATTGTCACTAAAAATGGTGATGGAATGGATACTACATATACAGTAACTCCATGTCCTAAAGCACCATTAAACAAGGAAGCAGAGAAGATGTTCAAGTCTTTTAAAGAGACATATGAACCTGAGAAAGTGTTTGATGTTACACCTACTGCTGAAGATGAAGAAGAGCTGCCGTTTTAATGCCTTCTAAAGCATCACGTAAAGGCTACCAAGGTGAAGTTGAGGTCGTTGAGTTGCTCCGCGACCTCGGCTTCATTGCCGAACGATCATGGGGCAGTGATGGTCGTAGCTTTGGAGAGAAGAGCGATATAGATGTTAAGGCTACCAAAGGTGACCTTACAATTTTAGTGCAGGTAAAGCGCAGAAAAAAGATTGCAGATTTTTTATCATTTAGGAATGCAGATGTAGTTATGGTTCGACAGGATCGTAAGCCTTGGCTATGGATCGTAAAGCATGAATGGATGAAGAACTTATTTAAAAGCGGAATCGTAGAAACCCATAACCAAGAAAATGGCGTGTCTAAAGATCGTGATAGTCGTGATTCCGCTTCACTTTAACCAGGAGAGAGAATGCCACATCCAATGAAACCAAGTCCACGCGCAGCTTTAGTAGAGACAGTAGGTGATGCGATAGAGAAAGTGTTAAGAAAAACATTAGCTAATGAAGATCAACGTATGGATATAGCGTTAGAAGTATGTGATGAGGTGTTAAGAAACATAGATAACAAAACAAAAAAAAGAGAGGCAGTATGAGTTTATTTACAAACATAGAAGAAGTAGAAGAGCAAGAGTTTTGCTGGAATGCGTATCAGCAAGAAGTAATCGAAAAATATAAAAAGAAATATATTTCTTTAGAAAGTGCATTGGTTGCGATGGATGCAGAAGTTGCAAGCTTGCAAGTTACCATAGATAGTTTACGAGATCTTATTGACTGGGAGAGCGAATGATATACGAAGAATATAATAAGTTCAGAGAGGACATGTTTGCGGAAGCCTCACAGATTAGTGATAACAAGTCTATTGAGTACACCATTAGTAATGAAGATAAATTTTATAATTTTAAGCATGTTGCGGAACGGCTTGGAATTACTGCAAAGCAGGCACTAATGGTATATGTCTTAAAACATGTCGATGCGATATGCAACGATGCAAAAACAGGTAAAACACACAGCGATGAAACCACATACCAAAGATGTTTAGACGTAGTTAATTATATGGTTTTGTATGCTGCAATGGAAAAGGAACATCCACATGCAAATAATACTAAACAAAATGGAATTAAGACTGGCGAAAGCATTAGCGAAAGCAAAAATGGATCAGAACCAAGTCAATGGAATGATCTCCAGCGGACCACGTAGTTTAGAAATAGATCTACGCGGTGTTAGCGGTGAATTAGCCGTCTGTAAGAAATATAACACCTATCCCGACATGGTGATAGGTCCTCATTATAGCGGTTACGATTTAATATATAATAACTTGAGAGTGGATGTAAAGACCACAAAGTTTACCAGTGGCTACCTGCAAGCCAAATTGAAAAAGAAACATACAGATTGTGACGTATTTATATTAGTGCGTGATGAATCTCCTACATTTGTACTGGAAGGATGGATACCATCCATAGATTTTTTAACGCAGGATAATATTATGGATCTTGGCTATGGTGATAAGTTTACGTTACAGGCAGACCAGTTAAGACCTATGGAGGCGTTAGATCAATATGCATAGTATGATGAAAGGTCGTATAGGCGAATTGGCAATACGCCAAGATCTGTTATCTCAGGGATATAATATCTATCTACCAGAAGTGGATGTTACGCAGGTAGATATGATTGTAGAAACAAAAATCTTTGCAATAAAAAGAGTGCAAATTAAGTGTGTGACGAAGTTACGTAGAGGTACAGCAATTGAAGTGGATACTACAAAGTATAAAGATACCAATAGAGTAGATGTGGTTGCAATATACTATGAGCCAAAGAATATAATTGCCTATGTACCATACGAAAATACTCATGCAATTAGTTTAGCATTGAGTACAGGCAAAAACAATCAAACAAAAGGCAGGAAGTGGTTCTATTCATACGAATACTTTCCTGAGTTTAGCTAATGAGTGACTTAAAAATAAAATATGCAGGCAGTATTGATTATGATGATGAGAATGGTGAGTGGAGTGATGATATTATCTGGGGAAGTAATTATAAAGAGTTTATTGAAGATATGAAAGCACATATGAAAAAACGCAAGAATAGCAGTGTATTCTTCGCAGCAAAGTATGTGAATGACAGAGAGCGTGACATAACATCGCAGGTAAAGGCTGATTGCAATGGATGATTACTTTATAAAGCCTAGCACTGTTGATAATGAGGTGTTAAGGAAAGGTAAAAAGAATTTAGATGCTACGCTTGCCGATAAGTATATTTACTTTTGTACTGGTTGCAACACTTGTTGGGAAGTGACAAAAACAAAATGGCAAAAGCGTATTGAGTATTATGATAATTTTCCATCATATAAAAAGAAAAGAAAAGTTTGTCAAAGATGTACACCTGACAAAAATGTGGAGCTAAAGGATGAATCCTAGGTTGGCCCTGGTTGACACAGCCATGTCAGGTGTGCGTATGCTTGATTTATTTAGTGGGATTGGTGGATTTCATAAAGGATTTGCGCAGGCAGGTTACAAATTTGACTGGGTAGGCTTTAGCGAAATAGATAAGTACGCAAGCGCAGTATATAAACATAGATTTAAAGAAGCGGAGGAGCTAGGTGACATTACAACTATTCAACCAGAACGAGATTTACCAGATTACATTGACATCCTTTGTGGCGGATTTCCGTGCCAAGCATTCAGTTTGGCTGGAAAACGAAAAGGCTTCGATGACACCAGAGGTACTTTATTTTTTGAAATCGCAAGGATTCTCAGACATTACAGAGACGTTGGAAAGCCAATCTCTTGTTTTGTACTCGAAAATGTTAAAGGCCTTCTTTCTCACGACAATGGACGAACATTTGCTACAGTCTACCGAGTTCTTAATAACCTTGGGTATACCATTGAGTTCCAGTTACTTAATACTCGCTGGTGGTTACCCCAAAATAGAGAGCGGATATACATTGTCGGATATATTGGAGACGGAAGTGGATCAAAAGTATTTCCTATCGGAGAAGATGGTAAAAGGCATAATGAAAAGCGATTTCCGGGAAAGGCAACCACAGAACGTAAATGGGATTTGCTCAACACTAAAGATTGGCGGAGACGTTCCGTGCTTCGAGGATCAGAAAAAATAGAATATACACCTTGTATAAGAGCAGAACATCATAATACATCTGATGTGCATTTTTTAACACCGTCGTATCAAGTCAAAGAAGCCACGAAGAAAGGCTACGCAGAAGCAGAGGTAGGTGATGCGATTAATTTAGAAAGACCTACAAGTACGACAAGGCGTGGTAGAGTTACAAAAGGATATGCACAGAGTTTAGAAACAATACAACATCAACATACAATTCAACCAGTATTAACACCAACCCAGCAAGATCAACATGGGGTGATGATTCGAGGTGGATTGCAAAAAAATGCATCTTTAATGAAAAATTGCTCTACTGCTTTAACTGAAGCAATGGGAAAAGGTGGTGGGCATGTACCAATTGTTTCTTCTATACGAAGACTCACACCAAAAGAATGTGAACGATTGCAAGGTTTTCCAGACAATTGGACAAGTAAAGGTGTCATAGATGGTAAAGTAGTCGATATGAGCGATACACAGAGATATAAGCAATGCGGTAACGCAGTTACAGTAGATGTTGTGCAGGCAGTTGCAGAAAGAATTTGCCCACTCATTAATAAAATTATGTCAAATTAAGTTAATAGGTCATGGTGACCAGGTGGGCAAAGATTTAATAAATAGGAGTCGAAATGATAATGTTTAATATAGCGGAATGGATTGCAAATCTGTTGGTGTTAGGTCTAGGACTGTTTTTCTGGATGTTAGCACTTGCAGTATGCTACTTAATCATAGATGAAATAACACGTAAAATAAGGAGAGAATATGAGTAGAACAAAGCTACATGGTCAAAACTACATACTGAAGGACGGCAAACGTGCCGCCAGTGTAACTACGATCATCAATAATCAGCTTGGGTGGAATAAGAACACGCTGATAGCATGGGCAAAAAGAATAACAGCGCAGGGCGATGATGCGGATGAGGTAATGCGTGAGGCAGGACACATAGGTACGCTATGTCATTTGATGATTCAAGGTTATTTGGATGGATTTGATGTGGATACACGTGATTATTCACCAAACCAGGAAGAGCAGGCACTAAAAGCATTTATGGGATTTCGTAATTGGTTTGATAAAGCGAATTTTAAAGCACTAAAAAATGAATTTGCATTAGTGAACGAAGAGTTGCGTGCAGGTGGTACAGTCGATTGCATTGGTAAGATTGATGATGATTTAGTGTTAGTGGACTGGAAGACCAGTAAAGGTGGACCATATCCAGAAATGATGGTGCAGTTAGGTGCATACACAATGATGTTTGAAGCTGCGCAACCAAAAGCAAAGATTGCTTATGGTGTTATTATGCGGTTTGGTAAAGAAGATGGAAAGTTTCATAAGCATGTCATTAGCCGTGACAAGCTAGACGTTGGTGCGCAGGTATTCAGGCATTGTTGTGCGCTGTATTCTTTGCGTAGGCAACTGTGATCACGCCAAATGATGTCTTCTCTAAAATAACAAACAATGGTACACGCGCTTACTGCCCTAAGTGCGATGATAAAGCGGAACGTATCCAAGGTACAATACAGATTAATGCAGACTATGCATTCTGTCACAAGTGCCTTGGTCATTGGGATTTTCTTGGAGAGACAGATCGAACCCCGAAGGTGGAATATAAGCTTGAGAACACCACGCCAAAAGTTGCCAGTAAAGAAGTAGAGAAGAGTGGCTACGCAGATGCGCGCGAAAAATTTATAGCACATTGGGATTTGGTGGTAAAGGAATTAGAGTTGCCCTGGAATAAAAGATGCCTTGATATGCCTATCGGAATACGAAGAGATGATAAAAAGAACGCACAATTAGTATTCCAGATTAGAGATAATCATGTTAAATATCATAAAGGAGCGCAGTTCGGTGATGCAAAGTGTAAGGTGTTTGAGACTCCGCATCTCTCCAATGAATACCTGCTCATCTGCGAAGGTGAGAAAGATGTCATCACCGCTTACTGCAATGGCGTACCTGCGCTGACGTTTACGTCTGGTGCGGGTGCGCTGCCTGCTGAAGTAACCTTGCCGTCTCAATATAATAAGGTATATATTGTGTACGATAACGATGAAAAAGGCGAGGAAGGCGCAAAAAAACTAGCTAAACGGCTTTTTGACACTGGTGTTGAATTGCATATTATGCAGTGGGTTGATAAGGCGGACCGCTACGATATTACGGACTGGTTCAGTGATGGGCATACGATGGATGAATTGATTGGATCGTGTGTTCGCTTTGGGGATAAGCCTGAAGATCTCGGTGGAATGCGCAGGTTTAGTCCTAGCGAGTTTGCGAAGACATTTCATAAGATGCCAGAACCAATCATTGAGAACCTATTGTTTGAGAAGGACCTAATGGGATTGGCAGGTGGTACGAATGTTGGGAAGTCGGTGATGAGTATGCAGTTGTCGGCGTGTCTTGCGATGGGAGTGCCGTTTATGAATTTTCGTATCCCAAAGCCACGGAAGGTAATGCATGTGCAGTTTGAGTTGAAAGATGAGAGCTTTCGTGTGCTGATTGAGAGAACCGCAGGTCATGTATTGGAGCAGTATCCAGTAGAGGCGAAGTTGTTTGAAGAGAACTGTAGCATCTTAAGTAGTGGGCAGATTGATGTGTTCACGGACAAATGGGATCAGATCGATAGCAACCTAACCTTTGAGCCTCGTGATGTCTTGGTGGTGGACAATCTCTACACTAGTACCAATAAGAATGTGAGCAAGAACCAGGATGTGATGGACTTGCTGCGTAAGATGGTGAACTTGAAGAACAAGCATAATGTGGCTATTGTTATTGTGAGTCATCATAAGAAGCTTGGAGAGGCGAGTCCTTTGGATGTGAGCCATATGTTAGGTGGTAGCGCATACACAAATCATTTGGATGGGATTGTGCAGTTGGCAAGTAGTAATCGGATGCCTGGATTAAAGGTGATGAAGATTACGAAGGTGCGCAGTCAGAACGATCTGCATGGTGTGCCAGTTGGGATCAAGTTGCATAATGTGACGGATGGATCATTGTACTTTGAGTACATGAAGCCACTTCCAAAAAATGAGATGTTTTGGTACACAGATCCAGTGGAGTCGATAGAAGAAAAAGTATTGAAAGCAGTTGTGACAGATGGTCATAATTTTAGTAGCAATGCGTTTGCTTCTGCGCTGGAATCGGTGGCTGGGATCAATAGTAATACAGGTATCTATAATTGGCTAGAAAGAATGGAAAATCAAGGATTAATTATAAAGGTTTCTCGCGGAAACTATAGGAAACTTGAGAGTGAATTAGATGGATTCCAGGATTAGTCGTTGTGCTGAGAAGAGGAATAAGAGGAATAAGAGGAATAAGTTATTCCTTTTGTTGTTTTGGAAGAGGAAAAAAAAACGTGCTTGTATATATATGAGAGAGAGTTATTCTTCTTATTCTTCTTATTCCTTATCCTAGGACCATTGGTGATTTACGCTGAAAAATGTCCATTATCGGAGAAAAAGGATAAATCCTGCGAATGGGCATTAATGGCTAGTGATGGACTGCGCTGTAGCATGGTGATTGAGTGGTATGAAGACACACGAGTTTGCAATTTAGATCGATGCTGGATTGGAATGTGGAGTCGTGACAAGTTGGCGTGGCGGAACAGAATGCTGAAGAAAAAAAAATAACCACGCCAGTATAATATAATAACCCTGGGCATATAATATAATAAGCACCAAATAGTGCCAAAAAGCGCGTAAAAATGCGCAAAAAATGACCAAAAAATAAATCGAAATAAAAATTTCATATAATTTATATTATGTATAATAGGATTAAAAATACAAGTTATGAGATGTAAAAAAGCATGTAAATATCTAACGTTATTTAGTCAATGTTTTGAATTATGATAGTATTTAAACGGCGTTTAATGTGTGAAGTTGTATATTGTTTTATAGGCTTTAATTTAGGCTTTAAAGCTCGTTAAATTCTTTTACTTGGTTCATGTTAGGTAAAAAAAAAGCCGTATTTCTACGGCTCTTTTTAGCTTTGTTTATGGTGTGTTAATTGTCCATTGAATACACGAAAATTAACGCAACTATGAAATAAATTACAATTTCGTACATAGGCGCACTAATACAATAAAGATCCATAAAACAAAAAATAGGTCCATTAATTGAAACATTTTACTCATTCATTATCTCCATTTTTTATATGCTTTGCAATTTTTGTTATAAGCTTGTTCAAATCATCATCAAATTCATTTTTATAATCATAAACATCTAAAGTGCTTTTAATATGCTCAATAGCTCTTTTTATATATTTTTTTTCGAGCTGCTTTTTTGGAATATTCAACCAAGTATCCAACAGTGTTTCATTAGATTTTAAAATACTAAAAATTTCATTTATATCATGAGTTACAAATAAACATTCAAAATCATATTTTATTTTTACGTCTTCATCATAGTGACTTTGAAACGCAATTGAATGATGAGTAAATTCATCATTTTTTTCATTATTAACATTAGAGTTAGCAAAATAAATATTAATTTCTCGTAATTCATTTGTACTCATTTTAGTATATGATGGACACAAGTCTTGAGTCCAACTAGAATTATAAAACCCAAATAATTTTAAAATTTTATGATTAATATCATAATTATTAATATACTCTTTACATTTAATCCAAAATGGATTGATCATTGATTACCTCTCTTTTTTTATTTTATTATATTTAATTGCCTTATTAATTAATTTTAATGCTCCATACTGACAATCTAATAAGTCATTAAAATAGTTATATTCCTCGTTATCATCTGAATCAAGAATACATTCGTTAATGCCTTCAATCTCATATTCTAAGTGTGTTTTAATTAGCTTTAAAGCCCAATCACCTAGACCAACTATTGTATCAAATTCAATTGGTAACTCAAAATAAGATCTAAGATCGATTAAGCTATCTATATGAGTTGTTAAAGCCACTTCTACTGCATTTCTTTCGTGTTTATTCATTTATTGCCTCTCTTTTTTAATGGTATTTATAAGAAATATTATCAATTGATTTGTCCCAACATAAACGGCAATCATTGCACTTATTATTATGTTGATAGCTTTTACATTCAATACCAATTACTTTAGTTTCTTTATGAACTGAACTAGTTTGAACGCCTTTAACTGGAATAGCTTTCGTGTCTATCATGTGCGCACTAAAACGAATTGTAAGGTTACCAGGTAACAAATTATTTTTTAAATAATCTTTTACTATTTTGTACTCACGAGTAGGTAACCAATGTTTAACATTTGGAGTTAACTTACAAACTTCTACAATCTTTTTTAAATGTTCTAAGCTTTGCAAATCTCCGCTATCATGCCACCTAAAATAATCTTTATCTTTTTTATTACCTTGATTATTAATTAGATATGCCACGGCTTCGCTCCATAGTTCATTGTTTATATTATGCGCTTTATTACTCGCTTGCATTTTTTGTGGTAGTTTGTAACGTGCGTAATTACCTTTTAAAGCATAGCAACCAAAACAAACACTACCTTTGATATTTACAAGCTTAGACCCCGTTATACAATCCAATGCGCTTAGATTAATGCTATATGATGGCATTTTACTTGTATCTGATAAATTACCGCCTATTATTTTAATTGCTTCTTTTTTAGTCATTTATTTACCTCTCTTTTTTTAAACGTATGGATGCGCCATAGGCTAATTGTGTTGTAAAATCATCAGTCATTAAAAAAACCTTATTATTTTTAGAATCCCAAACTGCGCAATTTATTTTAATACCTATCTTATTAAAATAGTGTTGCGCCTGGTCTTCAATAGTATTTAAGGTATAATTCCAGTTTAAAGTAACTGATTTATAATAATTACTAGTTGCACTAGTTGCGCGTAAATCTATTATTTTAACACGTGTTCCGCGGTGGTTGGTTGCGCCTAAACCTTTGATTTCAAATGCTCGTAAGTATTTCATTTATTACCTCTCTTTTTTATAATTGTTTAAAGTTGTTTTTAATTGCTAGGCTATGAACTTTATTACATAATGTAAAAAACTCATTAGAACTTATTTTATAGTTTATATTATGTTTTCTAATTGCTTTTAATAAATACATATTAGTGTCTATATATTCATGTGTAGCGCATAAATTATTATTTATATAATATTGAGTAGCATTTTTTTTATTAATCAATTCAATTTCATAACTAAATAAATCATGTGAAACTAATTGAATAAATGTATTTGTTATATCTTTTATCATTTATTACCTCTCTCTTTAGTTGTTGCGCTCTCTCACGGCGCATTTAAATTTAGTTTATATATATATGTGTGTCAACACCTAACTAGATAAAATTTATCACACCAAACAAAATTAAAAAGAAATCACACGAACCCAAAAAAAAGTCAATGTTTTAAATTCTTTTTTATGCCAAAAAAACTAAGTTCAACAATATCTAGATTTATAGTCATAAATAATTGCGCATAATATCTATTATGTATAATAGGAATGGATACACCAAGGCAAAACCCGATTTGCGCCACTTACCGCGTCTTAAATTTTTTCTATTCGTTTTTGTCAACACCACATGCGTAAATTAAGATATGGAAGAAGTTTGGTCTAACTTAACAGACGAAAATACTGACAAATGGTTGCATGCTATTGATCGCGCAGATCGCTATCACCTGCACATGTTAGTCTTCCGTAGTGGCATGGTTGAACCTAACCTGCGCCACCTTCAACTTGCTGCGCACACGTTTTATGATTTAATGTCTCCACAGGAACTGCGTGTCTTCAAGAAACGCACATTAGGTCATACGTTTGTAGATATTGCAGTGGAGATGGAGATCACAGAATCCAGCGTTAAGGAATACTGGCGCAGAACATTAAAGAAAATCGGTGATGTCATCGAAAAAGCTAATAGCGATGAAGAAAAAGAAAGTAGATCCAGATAAAGTACGAATGCTCGCATCATTTGGGTGCAAGTACATGGACATAGGCAAATACTTCGAGGTTAGTGAAGCATACATACGCAAAGACTTCAAAGATCAGTATGAAGCAGGTCGTGAAGACATGAAGTTCAAACTGCGTAGAGCAATGTGGACATCTGCGATGGAGAATAATTCCATTAGTATGCAGATATTCATGGCGAAGAACTACCTAGGTATGAGTGACAAGACTGCCGTTGACATGACTACAAACCTACAATCCGTACTCCAAGAGTGTGGTTTCGAGGAGAACCCAGTTGATAAAGCAAATAATGAACAAACAAAAGCTATGGAGGATCTTGGGATACAACCCGACTCCACAGCAGTTGGACGTTCATAACAGCAAAAAGAGGTTTCGTGTCTGCCTAATGGGGAGACGCTCTGGAAAAAGTTTTATGGCAGCGCATGAGATACTGCCCTGGTTACTAACACCGAATACTCGTGGTTGGATCGTAGGTCCGAACTATGCGCTTGCAAACAAGATTGCTCGTGAGGTTAAGCGAGTGGTAATGACACAATTGCGTTTACCTTTAGAATCCAAGAAGGAGATTTCAGGTGACTTATATTATATGAAGTTAGCTGGACTTAATTCTGAGTTATCTGTGAAGTCAGCAGAGAACCAGGAGTCCTTGATTGGTGAAGGTTGCGATTACCTAGTGATAGATGAAGCTGCATTGATACCAAGGAATGTATTTGAGATGTATTTAAGACCTACGTTGGCAGATAGACAAGGATGGGCATTATTTTGCTCCACGCCTCGTGGGTTTAACTACCTGCACAAACTCTACGACTTTGGGAAAAGAGAAGAGCATCCAGATTGGGAGTCTTGGAGATTTCCTAGTACATTATCACCATATTTCAAAGATGACCACGAAGAATTAAAGCGCACCTTAACAAAAGAAACATACTTACAGGAGATTCTCTGCGAATTTCAATCTTATAGTGGAAAAGTATATCCATTAAACAGAGATACGCAAATCAGAGCAGACGTAAAGTACGATCCATCTAAACCAGTATATGTTGGCCTAGATTTTGGCTATCGCCATGCACATGCAAATATCGTTCAAATCCACAACCGCGAGAAGAATTTTGCTGATATACATCAGATAGATGAGGTGAACCTACAAAACACACGCACAGAAGAGTTTGCGCAGAAGCTAAACTCGCTAGGATATGAATACACTGGCATATGGGGTGACCCAGCAGGAAGTGGCACAAATTTGCAGTCAGGAATTAGTGATTTGCAGGTGTTTGCCAATAATGGTCTACGAGTCAGCATAAAGCGTGATGCAGTGACGAGAAATGTAGTTTCTGGAGTATCGCACGTACGCAGATGGTTTGAAGATGCCAATGGTGAGCCACATTTCTTTATTAATCCTAAATGCAAGAAAAGTATTGAATCCTACGAGAATTATCACTACCCAGAGCATCGAGAAGACCAAACACTGCGCCATGAACCAAAGAAAGATGGTAAGTTTGATCATGCGTGCGATGCACTTAGATTTTTATTAACTAATTTATTTCCAATGAAAAACCGACACGCTGGTGTCATCGATTTCTTTTAAAGGTAGACTATGCTAACAATATCCGATCAATCAGAAGGCGCACTACTAGGCGCACTGCAAGAGCAGTTAAAATACATCGAAGACGAGCGTACTCGTGAACGTGATTACTTAATGGACTTCTATGAAGGCATTAATATTGATCATTATGTGAGTGAGTTTTTTGGAGCAGAGACACTGCGCCAAGCCGTTACGCCTCAGAATAACTTAACGAGGCGTGTTTGTTCTTTACGTGCGATGACCTACAAACGTCCACCACGTATGCGTACAAGCGATGAGTATATGGACTTCATTGATAAACATAGTTTAAATGCGCAACGCAGGATGTTGGAGCGACTTACATTTTTATTAGGTAATATGGCCTTTCGTAGTAAGTGGAATGAAATAGATCAGAAAGTAGAATATGAGATTCTATCTCATTTCACTCCATTGTTTTTAGCTGGTGATTCAAGAGATAAGCCATTTGGCGTTATGTACCCAATCGAGAATCAAGGCAACGCACGAGTATCAGAGTCCGTACATGCTGTTTGGACTGAAGAGCGTTATGGTGTTCCAGGAAGGCACTTTTTAGTAGATGAAGAAGGCAAGGTTATTAGCATGAATGAATCGGATATTAATCCGTATGGAATCTTGCCAGTTACCTTTTGCCACAGGTATCCGCCTATGCGTGATTATCATGTAGGCAACGCAATGGACGTAGCGCAAACGGATCTTGCGGTAAATGTTGCATTATTAGAATTAAACCTAGCAATTAGATATGGTTGCCTTGGTATTAAATACATTAGTGGTGTGGATGATCCATCACGTATTAGTATTGGAACAGATAAAATTTTATATTTGCCAGAGCAGGCAAACTTTGGTGTGACTTCCAGTGGTGGTAATCTCAATCAGATTATCGATTCGACACGATTTTTAGTGGAGACTACACTAAATAACAACCATATACGTGCAAAATACGCACGTGATGACTCAGGAAACGCACCAAGTGCTGCAAGTCTTAGCATTGTAGAGATGGAAAACATGGATGAGCGTTCTGCCATGACAGAGGATACTTGGAGACCCTGGGAACACAAAAGATTTGAAGTAGATAGTCGTATTATTCAGGTAGAGGCAAATCGCAACGTAGGAACAGAATATAGTGTTGACTTCCTCGAACCAAACTACGCATTAACACCTGAAGCAGAAATTATGCTTTGGGATTGGCGTTTCTCACGTAATTTAGCAACACCTATGGATTGGTTTCAATATCATAACCCAGATGCCTCACCAGAGGACTTAGCTCGCTTTGAAGAACAGCAAGTAGAAGCAGATAAGCCAGAACCAACACAAAATCGTTTATTAAACATTTTAGCATCCAATGGCAACGATAGACCAAGCGATTAATAGTTATGAAAGCAATATTGAAAGCGCACTGGATGGATTTCAATCAGATATTGAAGGATTGGAAGAAGAAGGTTTATCAACAGCAGAGATCCTGGGTATTATCGCTGCGATTGACTTTACGTCCTATTTTATTGAGGAGTTACGTTTCTCTACCTCGATTAACACCTTTATGGCTACAACGGAAACTATTCTTAGTGATTTGCCGATGTTTGGGGTTACGTCCGAAGTACAACTCGTGGCTCTCCAGAATCTACAAAGACAAGGCATTGAAGGCGTGACACGTTCCGTAGCAAATACAATGCAGAATGCAATGGTTTCAGGTCTTTCTAGTGGATTGAAAGGTGACCAGCTCAAAAACGCAATTCGAGCATCCATTAAAACGAATGTACCACGTGTAGAAAACGTAATTGGTACTATGCTTGGTGATTATAGAAGATCCGTAGTATCCGTTATGGCAATGGACCTACCAGAAGATACATTATATGAGTATGTTGGACCAGATGATGAAAAGAATCGTCCTGTATGCAGAACATTTTTAGCAAACGATCCATTTACACGTGAAGAGATACGCGCAGTCAAGTCAGATGGCTTTGAACATGGTGGCGGAGCGCGTTGCAGACACTACTGGAATCCTATCAATGTTTAATCTACCAGACATGTTAAAGTTTCGTAATGCGGATGTCAAAGAGATGGCAAAGAATGCTGTTGACAATCATAAAAATCAGATTGCTAGTGGTAAAGGATTTGATAATAGTCCATTCAAAGACTATTCCGATAGTTATGCAAAGCGTAAGAAAGGTGGGCAGAAACAGCCTGTTACGTTAAAAGATACTGGCAAGATGTTAAAAGCATTTCAAGTGCAACGCACTTTAGTAAAAAAGAATCAAGAAATACAATTTTTATATGGTATTAAAAAAAATAAGCAAGGAACAAAACTTTTCAATCACAATGAAGGTGAAGGTAAGATGAAAAAGCGTTCCATTGCAGACAATCAAGAATTAGGCGATGAAGTGGAAGAAGGCATCGTCAAAGACTTCGCCAATATTATTGGCAAGAACCTATCACGTATGAGCAAGACACACGTTAAAGTAAACATATAGGAGGACAGAATGTCCGAAGAACAAACAATAGTTGCACAGCCAGTGCCTGAAGCTACAGTTGATCCTGTAGTACCAGAACAACAAACAGAACAGAACCAACCACTCGAAGTTGGGAATCTGATAGCGGAAAGTAAGAAATATCGTGGTCGCGCACAAATTGCCGAGCAAGAGCTTTCTAAAATTCGCAAAGAAGTCGAGGAAACACGTATTTCACAACTAGAGGAACAGGAGCAATGGAAGTCTCTTGCCGAGGAGCGTGCTGCAAAGCTTGCTGAACTCGAACCTATTGTGACTGCTGCACAAGAACAGGAAGCTGATCTGCGCGCAGATCTTCTTAGTGAGATACCAGAAGAAGAGCATGAAACATTTGGTGCATTACCACTAAATGCGCTTCGTGCTGTTGTAAATAAGTTAAAAACTCAACGCGTTGCGGTTTCCAATGCTCCATCTGCGCCTATGAATGATAATAATGTTCAATTGAGCAAGATTAAAGATTCAGATAGACGTATGAATTGGAGTAATATATTGGAATCGTATAAACGCAAAAGCTAAAGGAAAGAAATAATGGCTAACGGAAACGTAACATTAACCACGGCGGCAAAATTCATCCCTGAATTATGGCGAGATGCTATACTAGATTATGCAGAACGTAAGTTTGAACTGCGTAACCAGGTGATGGATTTTTCTTCTGAATTACCATCTGGAGATACATTACATATCCCAAAGGTAACAGAGGAAACTGCTGCTGCAAAAGACGCAGGAACTGCGGTAACATACACAAACAACACAGATAGTGAAGTCACTATTAGTGTTGATCAACATCATTATGAAGCGAAACGGATCGATGATATAGTCCGCGTTCAGGAGTCAGCAAACCTATTTGGTGCATATGCTCAGTCTATGGGTTATGCGCTTGCAAAGAAGGTTGAAAACTACTTGGCAGTAGACGTACTTCAATCTGCAACTGGAAATGATGTAAGTTTGTCAACTGATAATA
>Ga0181412_1000601_pt1 | contig 15241 bp, 18 predicted proteins | sample 35SPOviralmetaG_FD_130113 | JGI IMG/M metagenome (GOLD analysis project Ga0181412, IMG submission 130113) | Marine viral communities from the oligotrophic San Pedro Time Series (SPOT) site, San Pedro Channel, CA, USA - 35 SPOT_SRF_2012-08-15 | ecosystem: Environmental > Aquatic > Marine > Strait... | reverse complement strand
TGGCGCACCCCCCAGATGCCCTAATATGCGTTAAATGTGTAATTACGAAAAAAAATAGATGCTAGGCCCGTGGTGCGACCCAATAGGTGTAACGCTATGGTATCGACGGTAGCGACCCCAACCCTTATTCAGCGAAACCGATGCGGGCGCTGTCGCCAGGTGGGTCACAACCGAACAAGATGTCCTTACAGCGAACCAGAAGCCTCGCGACTTCGCTGCGAGTTCAATCGTACCCAGCGTCTAAGTAGGCAAATGGCGGCGCAGACTGTGGAACTGGTACCATCTGACTCGTCGAGGTTCCCAACGGTAATCGAGACGGATACCACCGGTACTGATCCAGAGTTCAGGGCTAGGGTGCTCTCACAGGTGAACGACATGCAGGCTCGGCTCAGGGCGCTGGGGACACAATCTGCTGGGCATTCCAGGGGATCGGGCCCAACCGTGCGAGAGAGCAAGGTGCAGGAGATCCTCTTCGATCACTGCCAAGAGATCCCCGAAGGCCTCTACAAGGAGCTCATGGACGCTCTTGTGCTTCGCGGCTGAATTACACACAACGCCGGTGACTCCCTCGGGAGTCCAAGGCCGGCGTGCCCACGAGACACCCCTCGAGAGGATGCAGAACTACTCCAAGCTTAACATTCCCTGGACCCAAAGGTCCCCAATCGCTGCAAAGGTGTTAGAGGCCGAAGCCCTGTTTGATAAGATAAAGGAACACTTTCACAAGTTTTACCAGGGTGACATTGAGCTTCTAAAGACCGAGGGAGGAGCAACACAGGCTGCTGCGGCCGACGCAGAAGGGATTGTGGCTTCCATGCTGTCTGATATGGGGCTATCATCGGAAAGGGCTAAATCTCAGGATTCGAAAGACTTTAGGAACGTTGGTAATACGGGGCTCGACATAGAGGTGAAGAAGACTGACTCCAATGTGACAATAATGAACGATACATGCCCCGATGAGACTATTCACTACATAATTTTTTGTACTGCAGCGCGTATCAAGAAGAAGACTGCTACCGTTCTGTTTATGAACGGCGAAGAATTGATTAATGCTCCGTGTGAGCAGAAACTACAAGAGAGTCTTCAGCGCATTGCTGAGTCTGAAGCTAGGCACAAGGCTGTAATTAAAGCTGAGAAGGAAAATCTTGGAAATCTGGAACTGTACATTAGGACAAGGCACTCGGTTAAAATTGGAGAGTTTTACTGAAGCATAAAATCTACAATTGGTTTTAAAATAAACTGTACTAAACCTGGAGGAACAGCATTTCCAATTTGAACAATTTGATTCTTGGTATTTCCAGACATTTCGAATTCCTTAGGGAATCCTTGAATCTGTTTTAATTCATTTACGTTAAAAGGTCTAATGTATAATTCATTTTTATATCTCAATGGAACGAGTAGCCTCGGTTGATGATCATAACTACAAATAATTGTCTTGGAAGGATTATTTCTATTTACAATTTCCAGATGTGTTGGAGATTCTCTTTTCCCGTATGAAAGCAAACAGTCAAATGTTTTTCCGTTGTATTCAGGTTCTTTATTTAATATTGAAAGTACGTAAGGATGTACGGTATCCGAAGGTTCTCTATCGTCGGTTTCAACATTAATAGCATCTACTGATTTATCATCGTAGATGTCTGAAATACATACAGCACCTTTTAGACTTTTTTCTAGAAAGTCTAATTTACATTTTGTAACAATTTCTTCATTTGGAAATTTGTAATCATAATCAATGGACTCGTGAACACCGATTATAATTAAACGTCGTCTTAGTTGTGGAACGCCACATGTTTCAGCTTTAATCACTTTGAATTTAATTTTGTAGCCAATTTCTTCAAACGAACTGACTATAATGTCTATGTATTTTTCGCCTGTTTCGGTTTTCCTTGAAAGTAAACCTTCTACATTTTCTCCTATAATAAATTCCGGACAAATCAATTCAGTTGCTCTAACAAATTCTCTGAATAGGGTATTTCTAGGATCATCTGGTAATTTTTTACCGCCATGCGAAAAACCTTGGCAAGGAAATCCAGCAAAAATTAAATTAACAATGCCATTGTATTTAAGAAATACGTCATCTGAAATCTTTGTAATGCATGTTATTCCATTGTCGCGAATAAGTTCAGAATTAAAATTAAGATCGTGTGTTTCTATAAACGTCGGAATATTTTCATTGTATGCTATAACTTCTATCCCGGCGTTTTTCATTCCTAATGTGTCTCCACCCATTCCAGAAAATAAACTAATAGCTTTCATTGAAATATATATATAGATTTATATATTTTCTTTTTATACTAGTTAATAAACATAAGGGAAACTATCCAGCTTATTTTAGGACGCGTGGGGATCGAACCCACGACCACAGGATTAAAAGTCCTGCGCTCTGCCAACTGAGCTAGCGTCCCTTATGTTTATTATATTCTCGTTTACATAACTCATTTATTTCTTTAAATACTTTTACAAATCTAAAATGTGGGCGTTCCGACTAGAAGTTCATTTGTCATTTCACACAAAACTGCGACCATGGCTACACGTCCAATAAAAAGTTCATGTTCAGGCTTAGACTTCAAATTCAACGGGTTAAAGTTGTAATCTCCAGGTTCATGTGTATCCTTAAACGTAAACCATTCAGAAGTGTTCTTTGGAAAATTATAAGCAAAGTTCATCTGAGCAAACTCTGAACAACCAAAAATACCCAGTAGAAGAAGCTGATTTTCAATTGGTAGATTATTTACAAAATTTACCCCAAGACCGTCTGGACTGAAGTGATCCAGAACTGGAATAAGCAGACTCGAAGCCATCGCTACGCGCCCGTGCTTAATTTCAGCCTCTCGAACAAACTTTGACGGTACTGTATTGTATGCTGCGACAGTGGGGATTAGCGAGTAAATTAGTGTCTTCATTCTTTGATAGATATATATATACTCAGTCTTTAAGTAATTTTAAATAGTAACTTTTGTTAAATAAAATGTAATATAATTATAAATGTTAGCATATAGGTACATAGTCGTAACGGGACTCGTTTTTTTAATTGGTGTATTTTTAATAATGAACGTGGAGACTTATACAAATGATTCGAACAAAATTATGACTATAAAAGATGGAAGTATAATTACTACAAATACAGATGATGTAAATACTGAAATCATGCTCAAATTTGACAAGATTTCCAAAGCTATTGCTCCTGGAAATGGTATCAACTTTAAACTGACTGAATGGTATCCAGTGAAACCGCATAGCAGTCATCGCGGATCCGGTTTTGGTAGTTGTGTACATGGCGGCCTTGGCGCGAGATGCACAAAACGCGGAGAATGTAGAACAAGTGTTAACTGCCCGCAAGGTACAATTCCTTGGGACTTGGACGGCCAGTGTACATGTGCATATGGGATCCCTGGTAGACCCGGGGGTTTTTCATTTAAAGCTGTATAAGTTAATTTTATTAATTAAAATATAATGTATTATATTAAAAATGATATCATACATTGTACCTAAAATTTTAATCGCTTTATTTTTAATTGCTTTATTTTTATTATTATTTTTTGTTACTAGGGAAAACTCAAAGTTTATTGCTATATCTGATGTGGGTAATCACGATTTAACTTTAATAGAAGAAAAATCTATCATGAATAAAATAGAAAACAACTTTAAAAAAGTTAAAGAAGTTTTAGGTTCTGGAACAGGTGAAAATAATACTTTGGGCGTTATTTACCGTCCTCTTGAATGTGGTGTTGGTGATAGAGATAGGGGACGCGACAGATTTTGTCGTAAAGCTAACCATGAAGATTGTTTCAAAATAAACGGAATGCATAGAATTAATTGCGGAAGTGGAATGTTATTTGACCTCGGGCGCAACTTATGTGGTTGTATGACCCCCGGGGTATCCGCTGCTTCGGGGGCTATAAACGTTAAATATTAATTTTATTGTTAAAATATAATGTGTTGTATTATATTAAATGATACGATACATTGTACCCACAGTTTTAATTGCTTTATTAATATTATTTTTTGTTACTAGGGAAAACTCTAGTATTTTAGTATACGAAGGCGAAGATAATTTTTCTACTGTAAAACCTGACGCTTTACTAGTGCGCCACTTTGCCAACTTTGATAAACTTAAACAAGTTTTAGCTAACAAGGGTAGTCACGGGGTTAGATTACGTTTAGTACCAACCGGTGGTGCGGGTAGAGGAGGTGAGGGAAGATGTAGATATGGTCAACGGGGCAATGCATGTATTAATAGAAATAATAATTGTGCTGATGCTATAACTTGGTGCCCCACGGGTACCGTAGCGACACAGCATAATGGTGGAAATAATCCACCTTGTCAATGTGCAGCTTTACATACTAATTTTTCTGGTTATAATTTTAAACCTGTCTAAACATTAACGCCTGATGTGTTTTTTACCACGGAATTGTTGCAAAGCACGATCTAGTTTCTTTCTTTCTTTTTTAGTAAAACCTTCATCAGGAACAATGAAGTCCTCTAGAGAACCCGTGGAGTCTGATTCTTCGGAAATTTCTTCTGAATCTAGGTCTTCAACTTCGTTTACAAGTTCCCATTCTCTGCAAATCATTCTAGAAATGTGTCTACATGGACACTGACATGTATTGGGTGTATTATCTTTAAATAACGTAGATTTCATAGGATTTCCCAAAACAGGAAAATTAATTTTATGACGTTCACAGCATGAACAATTTGTAAGCTCCCTAGGGAGTTCCTCTATTTCTTCACAAAGTTTAAGTTTTTCATCTAGGTATGTTTCATTGCTTTTACTTCCTAAAAACTCAATAAATTTCATTTATTGATAAATAAAATAAGTGTCTATATTAATTAATTTTGTTTATGTAGCTAACTTTTTTTTAATCTTCTGATATAATAGCTAAGTCTTGTGTAATAATTTCCTCCTCTTCAAGTTCAGAATCCGATGATACTTCATATTTTTTCCAATCTAGAGCGTGACGGAAGCAGTAAGTATTATTACATCCGTCAGGCTTTTGGTCTCCGTTCTTGTCACAAGGTGATCCGTCGCGATTTACACCATTACACTTCTGAACTGGTTTCTTTTTAGTGTTCTTAATTTCTTTACAAATGTCAGTCATAAGACTCGGAATTGTTTTTTCGGGTTCTTCTAGGGTTTCAGCGGACGCAGACCCGGCTGTGTTTGTTTTTCCATTCTTTGCAAGTTCATCGATGTCCTTCTTTGTAATTTTTTCTTTGTCAAAGTCATCAAGTGTAAATCCCCTTTCAGCGGCGTATTCGGCGGCAATCTTGGTAGCAAATTTCTTTACACCCGATGACACACTTGGAGTCTTACGTGTAACAGACATTCTTGGCTTTGTCGTTGAGGACAACGGAGTGGCGATTTCCGTGTTGCTAAGGAGTTTGTGTGCGAGTTCAATAAATGTTTCGTTGAAAATAGCAAGCATCTCTGTCGTCGCTTCTTCGGTGAGGTCGTACTTAGCGCGGAAAGCCTCGAATTTCTGGTCAAGAGTAGCCATAATTGTCTGGTTATAATTATCTATAATTCATTCTTTTAAATTTATTATTTTTCTGCAATTTTCTTTATACTCTGCTAAAAAAATATTATATTATAATTAAATAATGTCTAGAAAAGCTGTATTTGATACATGTAATAGAAAAAATAGAGACATAGAGATACACCTTTCCGGTCTAACTGGAGAAAAACAGATAACTAGAGGAAAAAATTATACTTACAGCGAATTTTCAAAGATTTTGAATATGCCTATGCCTAATGATATACTTTTACTAAAACTTACAGGTGCTCCACATTCTGTTATATTAGTCAAGAATAAATTTTTAAAGGAAGGTTTTGGAATTTTTGACCCAAATGGTTATACGGTTCGTCTTGAAACTACAAATGAATTAGAAACTAAATTTTATTTTATGTTACTTGCTGATAAAGGGGATGATAGAGATATACATACTTATACGGAAGCTATATTTGATTCTATTTCACCTACTAGGCCTCTCAATAGAGGAAACGTTACTGTAAACCCAGGATACTGTGGTATATTTGGTATAATATTCATGACATATTTTAGACATGCAAAAAATATAAAGAATTGGCACGTACCATGGTCATCTTTTATCGATAAGATATGGGCGCCATTTTATCGCGATACAAAAAGTGATAGTCCAGCTCTTCTTTTGGCAAGCGATGTTCAGTTAATAATAAGTATAAACTCAAATATGAAAAACGCTGAATTACAGATATTAGAAAAAATTAACGAATATTTTATAAAACATGGCATTAAATTCCCAGTGGGATCTTTAAAGAGACCTAGATCGGAATTTGGCAAAAAAAAATATAATAATAGATCTTACGTCGTTCATGTAGGACCGAGAGGCGGTAGATATATCAATGTTAAAGGAACTAAAAAATACATCTAAGCGGTTTTCTTTTTGCGAATCTTTTTAACTTTTTCAGGAATTAGATCCTTCCAAAGTTCCGTTACGTCTTCCATCATAGGTTCAAATATAGTCTGAATAGCAGACTTAAACTGATGTTCGAAGTAATAGATGTAATCAATCGGTATACCATTTTTGATAATGTAATCTGGATCTTCTACCTTTTCAAATTGTTTAGTGCTTTGATAAGTCGCGAATACATAAGGAACGCGATCGCCCGGTGCTACAATGTCCATCTTGTCTCTTTCTTGTCTCTTTCTAGCAAGAGCCACGTGTGGAATATTAGCAGGACACCTTTTGAAAAAAGTATCATTCTTACAACTCGGACACATATGTTCTGTTTCCAGAAATTCTAAAATGTGAGACTTATTTTTATTTTTAAGCGCGTGAAGAACTGAAATGTTCATTTCTTTTTTTCCAACTACGTTCAGTTCGTAATAAGTCTTGTCGCACATCGTACAAACTGCCTTGTTGTCAAAGGCGTATCCAGATCGCAAACTCTTTGATAACATTAATTGTTTCATTGGAACTTCTGAGTTAACTAGTTTACGAATCTTTTCTCTCGCATACTCTTTAGAGGTTTCGATTACTTCTTCAACTGTATCGAACTCGTAATTCAGAACTTTTTCGTTCTTTAGAATGTATTCAAAAATTTTCTTTGAGTTTTCTCTTACGTATTCACAATTGTCTCGTCGTACAACTTGAATACCCTTGTAGTCGATGTAATCAAAACTTTTTGGATTAGTCCAGTAAAGACTTGCGTATCTCTTTTTTGAAAATAGAATGAATGGATACATAACTTTTTCAAACTCAAGCTCGATAGGTTTCTTAAATGTTTCTGAAATACGATCGGAACACTCTGGTGCTACCTTGAAAACATAATCCATATGATCCTGACCTTTGAGATCACTCTTAAACTTTACATAAATAGAATCAGTGTCTCCATAAACTACTTCACAGTCGTACCATTCTTCAGCGCACTTCTTACTGTGAGCAATCATTCCGCGTCCGCATGCTGTAACAGCGGCGGCAATTCTTTTATTTGGTAGTCGACCATATTTAGCACCGGTAAAACCATAAATACTATTCATAGAAACCTTGATAGCAAGTTGAACACCATTGAGCACTGCGTAAAGATTTTCATCTTTAAGACCTTTCATCTGTTTACGAATAGCTTTACGTTCTTTCCAAAGACGATCTAGAATTTTAGGCATAATACCAGTACGATTTTGTACAAACCTTACATTAACATTTCTTTTGATTTCATTGCCGTCTGAGTCAGTGTCATCTTCATCCCAATTCATATCAAAGTATTCAACACCCGGAAGATTGTCAAACTCAGGATCTTCTACGATAGTTGCGTAGTCATAATTATGAGCAATCATAATACTAGGATACAGACTTGCAAAATCAAGACCTGCTATAGGTTCAAAGTGTGCTCCTGGTTTAGCATCTAAAACAGTTGCTCCTGTAAATTTTTCATCTTCATCAAGATCATCTTTTGGTTTGTAATCTACAGCTGGAATGAGATATCCTTCTTTCTTAGTCTCATAAGCGATTTGTGTATGGACGCGAATCTGCTGTCCTCGCAACTCGATGTATTGCATCGGTACCATTGTAATATTAGCCATACCAATCATATTAGTAATAATTCTCAGTTTAAGAATAAGATCTATAAGTAGCCACGTATCCTGAGCGCAATACTTTACAACAAGTGCTATCTTGTCTTTTGTAGACGTGTTGTAATTAAATAGATCTGATGGTGAAAGATCATCTTTCTTATCACCCGTGAAATGCTCGGCGACTGAATTAAGTCTGTAAGATTCTAGTTTGTGTTCTTTCTTGATGATAAACATCATATCAAATTGAGTAATACCAAACATTTTCAGATATACCATTGTGTTATCTCCATATGCTGAAGTATTCAACTGGTCTTCTTGTTTGATAGCTGGTTTTTCAGTAATTCTACTTAAATTTTCTAATATGTATTCGATGCCGAGAACCTTCGCGCGGGCGATGAGGTATTTCCAATCGAAACCATATCCGTTGTACTGAATTAGAATGTCTGGATCTGTAGATAGAATGAATTTAACCCAGCCTTCGATGAGTTCTTTTTCACTGTTGTATGTTTCAATGAGGATACCATCAACGGGATCACAGTCATTGTCTATTGGACTTTTAATAGTTACTACGTGCTTAATCTTTTCTTTTGTATTAAACTTGTAAAGGCTTGTTCCAATTTGAGTGATTATGTCATGCTCTTTTTCTGGATCAGGAAATTCATTGATACCGAGGTGTCTCGACGAGTATGAAAAAGCCTCAATATCCCAAGATCCAAGAGTAAGATTACACACTTCATTCGTTGTGTGTTTTTCTACACAACTGTAATTAGCAGTGTAGCTGTGCTGACATCTTGACATATCTGGAAACGCACAAATTTTATTCACGGTTACCCAGCCAGCCATTTGTATATCTGCTTTATGTGTAAAACGAAGATAAGGTTCAATGTTAGACTCGTAAAGTTCAAACTTTAGACTTTCTGTTGTACTTATCGACGAAATCTTAGGCATCTTACGCGGGTCTTTTGGGTTGAGAATCCACCTGATTTTATTGAATGTTGTAAGATTTTTACAAATGAATCGCAAGAACTTATATTCTTTTTCATTAGTAAAACCTTTGTACTTCTTGCGAGATACAACACTTACACTCTCAAGGTCTTCTTTATTTCGGAAAAGTTTATTTCTAATGTATTTTTCAACTTCTTTTCTTTTAAAATTATCAAATGTATTTTGATACTTATCCGGAATAAGAGCAAAGAAATAAGGTTTATAACCGTCAAATCTTACACAAACCGATTCTGACTCTTTATTTACGCCAAAAGCGTAAATGTTGTATCTTGTATCTGGAAATTCTCCATCTGGATCTTCAGTTTCGTCTGACGCTTCCCATGATAAAATTTGAAACGTGATTTCATTTAATTCTGTTGTGCTTTCTGGACGTGTGAATGCTTCCATTTAACTAGATATACATCATTTATTTAAACGTGTTTAAAATACAATTTATTTTGCAATAAATGTTATAATAAATATTATAATACTACCTAAAGTGATACCTTTTAGTATTAATTTTCCATCCGATGTCGATATTCCGAATATAGTGAAATCTACCCATCTATTTGATAATATGTCACATAATATAATCCATTCTATTGAATTAGCAACATCGAGAGTCGTCGATAGATTAATAATGTCTTTATCTTTAGAGATCAATTTATCAAATGGTAGTCTATATAAAAATAATTTGATAAATGTATGAGATTTTACATAGTCTAATATAGATTCTCTTTTACTTGCATATAAATATATGTAAAATAAAAGACACGATTGAATTAATGTATAAATTATGCTATTAACAAAAAGATATCTGTCGAAAGGTATCAAATTATCATATATATTTCTGTATGTGATGTCATTATCAGGTAAAATTGTTCTTATAAAAAGAGATAGATTTGCTGCTCCTATAAGTGTACTAAAAGATATTATTGGATTTAATAAATGTATTGTTTTAGATATTCTATGTTTAGTAGATGATATATCTATTATTAAATTGTTTATAGACGCGTCTTCTAGAAAGTATTCTTCAGGGGTAGTTAAAAAATTTCTTAGGTCATTAATTTCTAAAATGTGTTGTTTAAGAATAAACACTATAGTGAATAAAAATAAAAAACAGAGAAGTCTTGAATAGAACCAATCAATAATAATAAATGTATAAAAAATGAAGTCGTTTGTTGTTACATCTTTTGGCCACATGTAATTATTATTGAAAGCCGGGGTATCTATAAAATTTGCAAATACAGAACATAGTGTAAACACAAGTATAATTATTGACTTGAATTTTTTACAATTTAATATTTTTTCCATGTGATTACACATAAAATATCTCTTAGACCACAAGTGTATTAGCGGTACATTAATATGTGTTAAAAAAGATACTAAATGACGCATATCATTTGTGGTTGTCCACAGTCTAAAATTGTGTACACATTGCGTCCATAGCAACGTATTAACCAAGGCAAAATATATAGTGTAAATAATGTAAAAAATTTTAGAGTATATATTTGGTTCTATTTGTTTAACTGGTAATATCCCTATTTTAAACTCATTTTCATCTTCCGAGTAATTTAATAAATTTAGCTTATACAATAATTTAAATTTTTCATAATTAAACCCCTTCTCATCTCTAAATAGGTCTTTTTTTGATACGAACGGGAAAGATACATCGTAAGATTTAATTCCAAGAACAAATAAAATATTATCTAACATATTAATAATGTCAAGGTTAATTATACTATTTATATTTTTTTGTATAGTGTTATTTATAAATTACAACCAATGTTCTTTTTCTTTTAAGACTAAATCTGGAAAAACATATATTGCTAGAGACTCAAAAACTGCTGAAATCGTAGACGTACTACGTGTTATCTCTATAGATTTATCTTATGAAATAGAAGCAAACCGTGGTAATCTATTGCGTAAAAAATTACAAAATACAAGCTATAAGGAGTTAATAGATAAAGATGACAATATCTTAGCTTGGAACTATGATAAAGGTCGTGAAATAGGAATTAAATTATTTGACGATAACGGAGAATATTATAGCGCCGAACACGTTATTGAATCACTTTTTCATGAATTGGCTCATTCAATGTCAGATACGGTCGGACATGGTAATGAGTGGAAAATTAATTATGAGTATCTTTTAAGATTTAAAGATAAATACGTAGATATTTTAATAAAAAAAACTATTCTTTAGATTAAATGAACGACCTTTTCATAGGAGGAGGCGGTTATTCGGGGTTTAATTTTATCGGCGCTCTTGAATATATTCATCAAAAAAACTTACTAGATCTTAAAAATTTATACGGGACTAGTATAGGAGCACTAATAGGCGCTCTTTATATTTCTGGAATAGAACCTAAATGTATGATAAATATATTTCAAAAGATTAATCTTGAAGAATTAGTAAAGTACGATTTTACAAATATTCAAAATGGGTTATTAGACGATTCACTTTTAGACACTCTAATTAGTTTTGTTACTGATAAATACACGACAGATATAACGTTATGTGAATTTTCTAAAATTACTAACGTGAATGTACATTTCTACACTACAAATATTACAATTAATGAATATACTTGTTTAAGTAATAAAACTAATCCAAATATTAAATTGAAAGACGCTCTTAAAGCAACGATGAGTATACCGTTTCTATTTAAACCCGTAGATATTGATAATGAATTATATGTAGATGGTTGTTGTAAAAACTTATACGGTTCCCCCCCTAAGGAGATATATATATGTGGTTATAGTATAATATTAAACAACAAAGATAAATCTTATCCATTTAAGATAATTTCTTCTATATTTACGCGTGAAACACCAAATAGTACATTTTTAATAGATATAGAAAGTAAAATTGATCCGAGAGTTTATTTTAATCTTAATAAAATTGGTTCTAGTTTCATTGTAGATATGTATAAAAATGGTATATATACTGCTAAAAAACAACTGGCATAACAATATTGTTTACTTGGGTATAACGTCTTTCAGCCATTTTTTCTTATTAGTCATGTATTCAATATAACTGTATTGTTTATGTGTTTTATTATCGATGAAAACTATATTCTTCTTTGCTTTATTTTCATCTATATATCTATAAGAATTTCTAAGTTTCTGTACTACCTGAGAATACTCTTTTAACTTAGTTGGTTCCGTGGCAAATGATAACTCAAATTGTATATTACATTGAATATTTTCTCTAATCTGAATGTCTTGTATACTATGCGTACATTTTTTAAATTTAGTTGATACTGGTTCTCCGTTGAAGAAAAAATCATCGGCGTGTTCTGAAAAAATAAAATAAGGTATTTCGTTTTCTTTGCATAATTCCATAAGTATAGCACTTATCGTATTATATTCTGTAAAATTGTGAAATATGATACAGAATTTTGCGAAACGCAGCTGAATACACAGATCATTGAGAAATGTTTTTGTATTTATACAATTTCTGAACACCTGTAACATATTTTTATTACATAATGTACTAATTTGTTTCATTTGTTTTCCATAAAATATATTTATCCTATGATTTGGATCTATATTTTTAGATGTAAGTCTTTTAGACATCAATGCAAAATTGTCCCATGATGTATCGCACGCAACGATTACGTTCATTGTGATAATTATTATATGTAATTTAATTCTAATTTAAGTTTTAAAATGTAATAAAATGTATAATTATAAATTATAAATTATAAAACAGTATGTTATTGATTAGTTTATTATTTATTTTGATTACATTTATGATACTTTTTTTAACCAAGAGAATTTTTGATAATTTTACTTTTGAAAATATATCCACACCTTTTAAATTAAATATTAAATCTGGTAAAATAATTATTCTATCTAAAAAAAGTTGTCCGTGGTGTGAAAAACTAGAACCGTATTTACTTTCGGCAAAAAACGAATACGTTAAAATCTCAATGAACGATGATAATACATTTACATTTGATGAAAAGTTTGTTCAATTAGATCAAAAAGAGAGAGAATCGATAATAAAAGGTTTAAAAGAACTTATCGATAATATTGGTTCTTATTTTCCAACTATAATTCGAGATAATAAATATATTCTAGGTTTTCCAGAGGAAAAAACGCTTAATAAAATTTTAAATGAATAAAATGTATGTAAATATTTAAGTATAGTGTAGATGTACAAACATGTAAATAAAATAGTAGTCATTGGAGATCTTCGCGGTGATTCAGAAGTGCTTATTAAATCTTTAGAGTTAGCAAACGTTATAAAAGGCGATAAATGGATAGGAAAAGATACATTTGTTATACAAATGGGTAATACATTATCGGGTAAAAGTTCTAAGAGTCCCCCACTTAATAAAGACTATTTAAGATCACCTGATGAAATAAAAATAATTAAAATGTTAAATCTTTTTGATTCTAAGGCTAAATTACACTCGGGCAGGGTTATATCTTTATTAGGTAAACATGAATTATTAAGTTATTATCATGGGGACGATAAACATTTTATGAAACAATACATTAAGAAAAAAGACGACATCATGTACAAAAAAATTTTCAATTGTAGTCGGAATACATTTTGGAAACCCGGAAATGAAGGGGGTAAAATTTTATCTCAAAGACCTCTTTACATTTTAATAGATAAAATATTGTTTACCAATTTTAATATAACTACTCATGAATACGCTTTAATGGAAGAAATTTATAAAAACAAAGAAGATGTAGCATCTTGGTTATACTCGGGAAAATGTAAACCAGATATTATTTCAAATGAACATAACTCTATAATGTCTAATCTTAAATATCAATTGTTTAAGGATAAATATGATTTAATTGTTTCAAGTGATCATTTTGATACTATACACGAGAAATTAATAAACATTAAATCTGATTCGTCTCGAGCATTTGGAGGAAGTGATACACCCGTTGAAATTTTAGAAATAATTCTATACCCAAAATTATCTGTAAAGAAAATTACAAAAGATGAAATTATTGTAGAACTTTGAATAGATTTATGTATTTTGGGTCTACATTATGAAATTTTCCACAATCATCGTATTCAGCGTATATTTTTCCAGTTTTCATCACGGATGAAATATCAAAATTATCCAGTGAATACTTTTTAACTTCCCTGAAAAAATTGTCTAATTCTTTATAAAAATTTATATATTTTTCATTCCATTTTTCTTCATTTAGATCTATAATACCGTATTCTTTATCGTTTTCTACAACAGAATTATAAATTTCGCCTGCGTATGTTTGAGATATCATCCCTCTTTTTTTATTCATAGCAAGCATGTATCCAAATAATTGATATAAATCATATTCATTTTTTCTAACATTGATTAACTTCATTCTTGTTTTAATTTCGACGATTATATCTTTATCCGTGGCATCATGAAAACCTTTAAGTTTCCAACCATTATTAGGGTCTGTGTATCGCCACATTTTATTATTTCCTTTTGTATACTTGGCAACTTGAATTACAGATTCTTCAGTATTTCTACCGCAATCTTTTTTAAGGTTATCTCGTATAACGTTTCTTGCAGTTTCAAGTTCGGAAGGTGTTATATCAGGTGTATTGGCTTTAATTTCTAAGATCACGTTATTTTCTATCTTATCAAACTCTTCAGGGTTTTTAACAGACCTTGAATACGCTTTATACGCATCTTCAATTGGCCTCTTCAAAGACTTGCCTTGGATAGAACGAATATTTCCGTTTTGAATCATTTTTTCTCTAAATAGTTCGGGGTATTCTCGGCAAAGTAGCAACATTATAGTTTTATTCCTAGGTTCATAAACATTCTTTCCACAAGCTGAACCGATGTATGAAATTTCAAGTGTATCCATTTATGAAATATGATGTATAAGATATACTTTATATGTGGTTTTAAACTAATTTAAAAAATGTAAAAAAAAAGATAATTCTTATTAATAATATGGTTCCTTTAATAATCTTATTAGTCTTAATATTAACATTAGGATTTTTCTTTTATCTAAAATTGTCAGACACTGGCAAGTCTATCAATAAAGACGACATAGACACATTTGAGTATACTGAAGCTGATAAAATAACACAACCAATAGATAATACTTCTTCTAATGATAAAACAAATAGCAAACAGGAGACTATATTTATAAACGGTAATTGGACACACACCGAGGCAAAACTTACATGTGAAAGAATGGGTAAAAAATTGTGTACAAATAATCAGATATG